>TARA_B110000238_G_C16143255_1_pt1 | contig 24377 bp, 21 predicted proteins | sample TARA_B110000238 | Tara Oceans TARA_B110000238 (sample SAMEA4397569) | marine metagenome | biome: Polar Biome; feature: [SRF] surface water layer (ENVO:00010504); material: water (ENVO:00002006), including particulate matter (ENVO:01000060) such as... | depth 5 m | reverse complement strand
TTTCTGCTGCAGAAATTACGAATTTTCAGTTTTTTCAAGACACGATTATTGCAGATTATAATCGATTTTTTGCTGAATATTCTGACTTGAAGCACTTTCATGCTTCTATTGTTTATTTTAATGATATAAGTGATGTGATTGATTTGAAAGTATTTGGAGACTACTATTATTACGATCAAATTATTTCTTATCAGCCATCTTTTAGATGTGGTTTAGAGTTGCCTATTTCTCTTAGAAATAAAATTAAAGCAATCCCATCACTTGATTATATTGATGATAAAACAGCTGGTGAATTATATGAAATTAATAGTAAGTTATTTTTTGATTTTAAATTACGATATAATTATTCTCAAAAGATTTCTTTAAATATTGACTTTAAAAATATTTCTGGATCTAAATATGAGCTATGGAAGGGTTATTATGATTTAGGTTTTAATGTATTGTTTGGTCTTAAATATTCTTTCTAAAAGTTATCAACTGTTGTTGAAAAAACGAATAGCTTTATTATCAGTTCTCAATCTATTAAACAATGTATAATCGTATATTTGTTTAATATAAATTAATATTTTTTTATGAGCGATAATTTAAAAGAAAACGAAGATTACGGCGCAAGTAATATTCAAGTTTTAGAAGGCCTTGAGGCAGTTAGAAAGCGTCCTGCCATGTATATTGGTGATGTTGGTCAAAAAGGGTTGCACCACTTAGTATATGAAGTTGTAGATAATTCTATTGATGAAGCCTTAGCTGGTCATTGTTCTCTTATAGAGGTTTTTATTAATGAGGATAATTCTATTACGGTAACTGATGATGGAAGAGGTATTCCAACCGATCTTCATGAGAAAGAAAATAGATCTGCTCTAGAGGTAGTTATGACTGTTTTGCATGCTGGAGGAAAGTTTGATAAAGGGTCTTACAAGGTCTCTGGAGGTTTACACGGTGTTGGAGTTTCTTGTGTAAACGCTTTGTCTACAGATCTTAGAGTTGAAGTTCACAGAGAAGGAAAGGTTTTCGAGCAAGAATATAAAATAGGTGTTCCTCAATATGATGTGAGAGAAATTGGAACCTCAGAGAAAACAGGTACAATAGTAACATTTATGCCTGATAATACAATTTTCGTTGAATCTGTTTATCATTATGATATTCTTGCAGCTAGGTTAAGAGAATTATCTTTTTTAAACAAAGGAATTCGTCTTGCTCTTACTGATTTACGAAGAAAAGATAGTGAAGGTGATTTTATTAAAGAAGAATTTTATTCTGAAGTTGGTTTGCAAGAGTTTGTTCAGTTTTTAGACAGCACTAGAGATTCAATATTGCAGTCAGTAATTTATTTTGATGGAGAGAAGAATGAGGTTCCTGTTGAAGTAGCTATGGTTTACAATAATTCCTATACAGAAAATGTTCATTCTTATGTAAATAATATTAATACACGTGAAGGAGGAACTCATCTTGCTGGATTTAGAAGAGCTCTTACAAGAACCTTAAAAAAATATGCTGATGAATCCGGCCTTCTAAAGAAAGTTAAATTTGAAATAAGTGGAGATGATTTTAGAGAAGGTTTAACAGCTGTTATTTCTGTTAAAGTAATGGAACCGCAATTCGAAGGTCAAACTAAAACCAAATTAGGTAATAAAGAAGTTTCTGGAGCAGTTGATAAAGCTGTTGGCGAGATGCTCACAAATTATTTAGAAGAAAATCCTAAACAAGCTCAAACTATAGTCCAAAAAGTAATTTTAGCAGCTACTGCTAGAAATGCTGCTAGAAAGGCAAGAGAATTAGTACAAAGAAAAAATGTGCTTTCAGGCTCAGGTCTACCTGGTAAACTTTCTGATTGTTCTGAAAGAGATCCATCTAAATGTGAAATATTCTTAGTTGAGGGAGATTCAGCAGGTGGGACAGCAAAACAAGGTCGTGATAGACATTTTCAAGCAATATTACCACTAAGGGGGAAGATTTTAAATGTCGAGAAATCAATGCAGCATAGAGTTTTTGAGAATGAGGAGATTAAAAATATGTATAAAGCTTTAGGTGTTTCTATTGGAACAGAAGAAGATGAAAGAGCATTAAATATGGATAAACTAAGGTATCATAAAGTTGTTGTTATGACAGATGCAGATATTGACGGTAGTCATATTGCGACTCTTTTACTGACATTTTTCTTTAGGTATCTGAAACCTTTAATTGAGAATGGCTATGTTTATATTGCAACACCACCTCTTTATCTGCTAAAAAGAGGGAAAGATCATAGGTACTGCTGGGATGATAATGATAGAGACAGAATGATAGAGGAAATGAAAGGAGGTAAAGATGTTAATGTGATTATTCAAAGATATAAAGGATTAGGGGAAATGAATGCTAGTCAGCTATGGGATACAACTATGAATCCTGAATTTAGAACTCTTAAGAAAGTAACAATTGATAGTGGTACAGAAGCTGATAGAGTATTTTCAATGCTTATGGGAGATGATGTTCCTCCAAGAAGAGCATTTATAGAGGCTAATGCAAAGTATGCCAATATTGATGCTTAAAAGCTTAAATCAGCATTTCACTGCTGGGTTTTCAAATTAATAATTAAAAATATATAAAAATGAAAGTTACAGTAGTTGGGGCTGGAGCAGTTGGAGCAAGTTGTGCAGAATATATTGCCATGAAAAATTTTGCTTCTGATGTTATTCTCTTAGATATTAAAGAAAATTTTGCGGAAGGAAAAGCTATGGATTTGATGCAAACAGCATCACTTAATAGTTTTGATACTAGAATTTCAGGAAGTACAAATGATTATTCTAAAACCGCTAATAGTGATATTGCAGTTATCACTAGTGGAATTCCTAGAAAACCAGGCATGACAAGAGAAGAGTTAATTGGTATAAACTCTGTTATTGTAAAGTCAGTTGCACAGCAACTTGTAGCTGTATCGCCGAATGTGATTTTAATTATCGTTAGTAATCCTATGGATACTATGACATATTTGACTCATAAAGTGACAGGACTACCAAAAAATAGAATTATAGGAATGGGAGGTGCTCTTGATAGCGCTAGGTTTAAATATAGATTAAGTGAGGCTTTAGATTGTCCTGTGTCTGATGTTGATGGAATGGTTATTGGTGGGCACTCAGATAAAGGAATGATTCCATTAACACGATTAGCAACTAGAAATAGTGTTAGAGTTTCAGAATTTATATCCGAAGAACGTCTTGATAAGGTTTTAAGTGATACTAAGATTGGAGGAGCTACACTTACTTCAATGCTTGGCACATCTGCATGGTATGCTCCTGGGGCAGCTGTTTCCTCTTTAGTTCATGCTATAGCTTGTGATCAGAAGAAAATATTTCCTTGCTCAACTATGCTTGAAGGTGAGTATGGATTAAATGATATTTGTATTGGAGTTCCTGTTGTTTTAGGAGCTAATGGTATAGAGAAAATTGTTGAAATTAGATTATCTGATTCTGAAATGGATAGTCTTAAAGAATCTGCAAAATCCGTTACAATTACAAATAATCTTTTAGCTGATATAAATTGATTTGAAAAATATTTATATCTTCATTTGTTAGTTTAATTAAACTTGTTATTTTTGCAATCCAAATTTTAATACCATGAGAAAAGGAATACACCCAGATAGTTATAGATTATGCGTCTTTAAAGACCTCTCTACAGACTATGCAATTTTAACTAAGTCTTGTGCTGAATCAAAAGAAACTGTTAAATGGGAAGATGGAAATGAATACCCACTAATTAAAATGGAGATATCTTCAGATTCACATCCTTTTTATACTGGAAAATCTAAAATGATTGATACAGCAGGTCGTATTGATAAATTTAAGAACAAATACAATAAATTTAAGAAGTAAAATTTTTATTTTAAAGTATATAAAAAACCTTGTACTGAAAGTATGAGGTTTTTTTATTTAAATTTGTTTAAAATAAGTATATGAACATAATTTTATTTGATTCGCAACGAGAAAGATTTTTCCCTTTAAGCTTTACAAGACCAGTATCATTTTTTAGGTTTGGAATTCTAACAATTAAACAGAAATGGGAGTATATTTATAAAGATGTCTCAGTTAAGACTGATGATTATCTTCAAGAAAAGTTTTTATTACATCAAAAAGATGATAATCTATGGATTGATTCATCTGTATTGCCTTCATCAGATTTAATTATTGAGCTAAATAATTTAAGAATAGGGGAAGGTTTAATTTGCGATAATATTGCTTTAGCATTTCGTTCTAAAGGTTTTTCTTCTGATAAAATAAACTTTATAAAATCTAACGCTTCAGTAAATAAATTAAATAGTCTAGTAGAACTATTTAATATGAATGAAGAACAACTTATTAATGACTTCAAACTGATTACTAAAAATAGAAAATCAGCATTTATAGATGATTCAAATATAATTATTGGAAAAAATATTTTTATTGAAAAGGGAGCCAAAGTAAGTTGTAGTGTACTTAATTCTAAATTAGGTCCTATTTATATTGCAAAAAATGCTGAGGTTATGGAAGGTTCACTTGTTAGAGGTCCTTTTTCACTTGGTGAGAATTCAACATTGAAAATGGGAGCGAAAATTTATGGTTCAACATCTATTGGTCCATTTTGTAAAGTTGGAGGTGAAATTAATAATTCAGTTTTCTTTGGATACTCTTCTAAGGCACATGATGGCTTTTTAGGAAATTCAATAATTGGCGAGTGGTGTAATATAGGTGCTGATTCTAATAATTCAAATTTGAAAAATAATTATGAAGAGGTTAAATTATGGTCCTATGAAAATGAAAGATTTGATAAGACTGGACTTCAGTTTTGTGGCTTAGTGATGGGAGATCATTCAAAATGTGGCATAAACACAATGTTTAATACTGGAACTATTGTTGGAGTTGGTGTAAATATTTTTGGCTCAGGTTTTCCAAGAAATTTTATTCCTTCTTTTAATTGGGGTGGAGCTTCAGGATTCTCAATTCATAAAAAGCATAAGTTTTTTGAAACCGTTGAGAAGGTTATGTCAAGGAGATCATTAATATTTGATTCAGTAGAACAAAATCTTTTAAATAACGTTTATGATATGACAAAACGTTATCGTAATGAGAAATAGCTGACATATAGTCTTTTTTGTTTTTTTGGCACAGATATTGCTATTATATAATTATATAAAATAAATTCTTATGAATAAAAAATTTGCTTTTAAAAATATAATGTTATCTGATATTAATGAGGATACTGAGTTTTTTCCTTTAATGAGTGATGAAGATGAAAAGAAAATGGGTGATGAAAAGAATCCAGAAGTACTTCCTATTCTTCCATTAAAAAATACAGTATTATTTCCAGGAGTAGTAATTCCTATAACTATTGCTCGAGATAAGTCTATTCAGCTTATTAAAGATGCAGATAAAGCAAATAACTTTATTGGTGTATTGTCTCAAAAAGATTCTTCTATAGAAAGTCCTTCTATTAATGATTTTCATTCTGTAGGCACTGTTGCTCAAATATTAAAAATGTTAAAAATGCCTGATGGTAACATAACTGCAGTTATTCAGGGAAGAAAACGTTTTGAATTAAAAGAAATTATTCAGGAAAACCCATATTTTAAAGGTCGAGTTGATGAAATTGTTGAAACAAAGCCAATCAGCAGTAAAGAATTTGATGCATCTATATCTTCAATCAAAGATTTAGCACTTAGAATAATTGAGGAGTCCCCTTCAATTCCTTCAGAAGCATCCATTGCTATAAAAAATATTAAAAGTTCTTCATTTGTGATAAATTTTGTCTCATCTAACATGAATATAAGTGTAGCTGAAAAACAAGCTCTTTTAAATGAGTCTGATGTTAATGAAAAAGCACTTAGAGTTCTTGAGTTACTTACAAAGGAGTTGCAGATGCTAGAAATGAAAAATGAAATTCAATCTAAAGTTAGAACAGATCTTGATCAGCAGCAGAGAGAGTACTTTCTTAATCAACAAATGAAAGCTATTCAAGAAGAATTAGGTGGGACTGGTTCAGCTAAGGAAATTGATGATATGAAAATCCAGGCTTCAAAGAAAAAATGGTTGCCTAAAATTAAAGATGCATTTGACAAAGAACTAAAAAAGTTACAAAGAATGAATCCCTCAATGTCAGATTATGGCGTCCAAAGAAATTTTATTGAATTAATATTAGAGCTGCCTTGGAATGAATACACCCAAGACAATTTTGACCTTATAAAAGCAAATGCAATCCTTAACAGGGATCATTTTGGCTTAGAGGAAGTAAAAAGAAGAATAATTGAACATTTAGCTGTCTTAAAAATAAAAGGAGATATGAAATCTCCAATTTTATGTCTTTATGGTCCTCCTGGAGTTGGGAAAACTTCACTTGGTAAATCTATAGCTGAGGCTTTAGGAAGAAAATATGAAAGAGTTTCTCTTGGTGGTCTTAGAGATGAATCCGAAATTAGAGGGCATCGCCGGACATATATAGGTGCTATGCCTGGAAGAATAATAAAAGCAATTAAGAAATCAGAATCATCAAATCCTGTTTTTGTTTTAGATGAGATTGATAAAGTTACAAGAGATAGTCATGGTGATCCATCATCCGCATTATTAGAGGTTTTAGATCCAGAACAAAATGAGCAGTTTCATGATAATTATCTCGAACTTGATTATGATTTGTCTAAAGTTTTATTTGTTGCTACTGCTAATACTCTTTCATCAATACAGCCAGCTTTAAGAGATCGAATGGAGATTATTGAAATTAGTGGATATACTGTTGAAGAAAAAGTTAAGATTGCTCAAAAACATTTATTGCCAAGACAACTAGTCAGTCATGGTCTAGAAAAAAAACATCTTTTAGTTTCCGATAAATTACTTGAAAAAATTGTAGATCAATATACAAGAGAATCGGGTGTAAGAGGTCTGGAGAAAATGATCAGTAAAGTAATTAGATATGCAGCTAAATCTATTGCTATGGATCAGAAATATGATATTAATATGACAAATAAGGTTTTGGAGGAAATTTTAGGGCCTCCAAAATTTGATAGAGATAATTTATTAGATAATTCAATATGTGGAGTGGTTACAGGATTAGCTTGGACTAGCGTTGGTGGAGATATTTTGTTTATAGAAAGTAGTCTAAGTAAAGGTAAGGGGAGCCTTACTATTACAGGTAATATTGGTAAAATCATGAAGGAATCTGCTATAATTGCGCTTGAGTATCTTAAATCTAATGCTGAAAAATATAATATTGATTCAAAATTATTTCAAGAGATGAATGTTCATATTCATGTTCCTGAAGGAGCAACTCCAAAAGATGGGCCATCAGCTGGAATTACCATGTTTACTTCGCTTGTTTCTATATTTTCTAGAAAAAAAGTTAAGTCTAAAATTGCTATGACTGGTGAAATTACCTTACGTGGAAAGGTCTTACCGGTTGGGGGTGTTAAAGAAAAGATATTGGCAGCAAAAAGATCAGGGATTAAAGAAATTATCTTGTCAACTCAGAATAAAAAAGATATTGATATTATTGATAGTCAATATTTAAAGGGTTTAAAATTTCATTATGTTTCCACAATGATTGATGTTACAGATATTGCAATTTTGAAGTAAAATACGTTAAATGAAGATCAATATATTCTGGTTAATTATTTGTTGCCCTTTTTTTGTGTTCTCTCAATCAGGAGGCAATTCTTATCAATTTCTTAATATTGAGACTTCATCTAGATCTAACGCTATGGGCGGAGATCTTATCTCTATTAATGATAATGATATTAGTTTAGCCTTTACAACTCCATCGCTTATTAGCTCTAATATGCATAATAATTTTTCTCTTGATTATATTGATTATTTTTCTGATATTAATATTGCTTCATTTCAGTTTTCTCATAAGATAAAAGATTTTGCAGCTATTCTAATAGGAATAAAATCAATCAACTATGGTGATTTTCAAGGCACTAATGAAGTTGGTGAAATTGAATCTTTTTTTTCAGCCTCAGACAACGTTTTCTCTTTAGGTATAGGTAAAAAAATATTAAAAAATATTTCTTTTGGATTAAATTTAAACCTTTTGAATTCTTCATATGCTGAATATCAATCTGCTATTTTTACCTCTAATATTTCTTCTACTTACTCAAATATTGACAAAAGTTTCTCTGCATCTTTTATGGCAAAAAATTTAGGCGGTAAAATAAGCTCTTATACAAATAATAGTGAATATATTCCTTTTGAGTTGCAATTTGGATTATCTAAAAGATTACAACACCTGCCTTTCAGATATTCTTTAGTATTTCATAATCTTCAAAAGTATAATATTGGTAATAAATTTTCTTTATTAACACAAACTAATAGTGAGACCGGATTATTGACGGAAATTAATGAAAGTTTTGCAAAAATATGTTTACGACATTTAATACTCTCAGGAGAGTTAGCATTATTTAAAAATAATTTATTTGTTCAAGGTGGTTTGAATTTTCAAAGGAGATTTGATATGTCTTTATCGACATTTTCTACTCTTAATGGTTTTTCTTTCGGTATCGGAATTAATCTCTCTAATTTTAAACTGAATTACAGTAGATCTTCATACCACGTATCAGGAAAAATGAATAGTTTTAGTATTATGACAAATCTTAGTACCTTTGGACTATAAATGATGAATCAGATTAACATAGCTATTGATGGCCATTCTTCTTGTGGTAAAAGTACTATTGCAAAAAATATTTCTAAAAAATTTAAAATGACTTATGTAGATTCTGGAGCTATGTATAGGGCTGTAACTCATTATTGTATACAAAATAAGTTTATAAAAGATCAAAAGATTAATTTAGAGTTATTAGAAAAAAGTTTAGATAAAATAAATATAAGTTTTAAATATAATAACTCTCTAGATAAAGTCGAGACGATATTAAATAATAAAAATATTGAAAATATTATTAGAAGTCATGAGGTTTCTGAAAACGTCAGTAAAATTAGTCAGCTTCAAATTGTTAGAGAAAAATTAATTCATTTACAACAAGACATGATTAAAAATAAAAATGTTGTTATGGATGGAAGAGATATTGGTACTAAAGTTATGCCAAATGCAGAAATTAAACTATTTATCACAGCTGATATTGACATTAGAGCTCAAAGAAGATTTAATGAAATAAAAAATAAAGACAACGTTTTAACTTATAAAAAGGTGTTTGATAATTTAAATAAAAGAGATTTTGATGATGTTAATAGAGAAATTAATCCATTAATTAAAGCACAAGACAGTATTGAAATTGATAATTCAAATTTAAGTGAAGTAGAGCAAAATAATATGATTTTTGAATTGATTTCAAATAAAATAAAAGTTTAATATGGAAGTAGTAATTGATAAAAAATCAGGTTTCTGTTTTGGCGTTGTCTATGCTATTCAGATGGCTGAAGATATATTAACAGAAGATGAAAGGCTATATTGTTTAGGTGATATTGTTCATAATGATCAAGAAGTTGATCGTCTTAATAAGCTAGGATTAGAAATTATTGATCACAATAAACTTCAGAAGTTAAAAAATTGTAAAGTTTTAATACGAGCTCATGGTGAACCGCCATCTACATACGCGTTAGCATTAAAAAATAATATTCAACTTTTAGATGCTTCATGTCCTGTGGTGCTTAAGTTACAACATCAAATTAAAGAAGGACATGAAGATATTCAAAATATAGATGGACAAATTGTAATCTATGGAAAAGATGGGCATGCAGAAGTTACTGGCTTAGTTGGTCAAACAAACGGAGAAGCTATTATAGTTTATTCTGATGAAGATTTAAATAAAATTAATTTTAATAAACCAATTTATTTATATTCTCAAACTACTAAAAGTCCTGCTGCTTTTGCAGATATTGTTGCTAAAATTAAGATTAGAATTGTATCTGCCGGCAGTAAAGAGGAAATTAAATTTATTGTTCATGACACATTATGTAGTCAGGTGTCTAGAAAAGAGCCACATCTTAAAACATTTTCTAAAAATCATGATGTAATTATTTTTGTTAGTGGTACTAAAAGTTCAAATGGAAAAATGTTATTTGCCACGTGTAAAAAAGAAAATAAGCAGACTTATTTTATCTCTGGAATTGATGAACTTGATGTTAAGTGGTTTAATAAAGCTAATAAAGTCGGTATTTGTGGCGCTACGTCAACCCCGAGATGGTTAATGGAAAAGGTTGCATCTGAAATTGAAAGTTACTAGATCAATATACCATTGTATTAGTTTTAAAAAAAAATGTATATTTGTTCCCCATTTACGCAATGTTTTATTAGGCTGGTAAATGGTAAAAAAAAATTAACTATCTCTTTAATTATCAACATTAAAGCCTAAAATAAAATTAAAGATACAAATTAGATTGCCAAATGTCAAAGAAAGAATTGAACGACAAAACATCAGATGCTGAAAATAGTGAAGAAACTATCAAATCTGAAACTCCTGCTAAAAAACCTAGAAAAAGAAAAGCCAAACCTACTGAAAAAGAGGTTGTAGTTATAAATGATGATGTTAAAGCTATTGCAGAAGAAGTAGTTTCTGATAACTTAGAAAAAGCTCCTGCTATTAAAGTAGTATTAGAATCTCCAAATAAATCAATTTCAATTGATAGTGAATTTGATTGGGATAAAATTGCTAATAATGATGCTTACAACGAATCGGAACGACAAGATTTAGAAAAAACATATTCAGCAACTCTTCCGGAGGTTGAGGATAAGCAAGTAATAGACGGAAAGGTTGTTACTATTTCTGAAAGAGAAGTAATTGTTGATATTAATTTTAAATCAGACGGTGTAATTTCTAGCTCTGAATTTAAATACAATGAAGAACTTAAAATTGGTGATTTAGTTGAAGTACTTGTTGAAAAACAAGAAGACAAAAAAGGTCAATTAGTACTTTCTCATAGAAGAGCTAGAGTTTTAAGAGCATGGGAGAAGGTTAATGTTGCACTTGGAACTGGCGAAGTTGTTAATGGTCAAATTAAGAGTAGAACTAAGGGTGGAATGATCGTTGATGTATTTGGTATAGAATGTTTTCTGCCAGGGTCCCAAATTGATGTTAAGCCAATTCGAGATTATGATGAATATGTTGGTAAGCATATGGAGTTTAAGGTTGTTAAAGTTAATGAATCATTTAGAAACGTTGTTGTCTCTCACAAGGCTTTAATAGAGGCAGATTTAGCTGTTCAAACGAAAGAAATAATGTCTAAGCTTGAAAAAGGACAGGTTATAGAAGGGACAGTCAAAAATATCACATCATATGGGGTGTTTGTTGACCTTGGAGGTATTGATGGTTTAATTCATATTACAGATTTATCATGGGGAAGAGTTTCTCACCCAGAAGAGATTGTAAAGCTAGATGAAACAATTAATGTTGTTATTTTAGATTTTGATGAAGGAAAAAGTAGAATTCAATTAGGTCTTAAGCAATTAGGGTCTCACCCTTGGCATGATTTAGATGAAAAAATTGCTGTTGGTGATGCAGTTAAGGGCAAGGTAGTTGTTGTTGCTGATTATGGAGTTTTTGTTGAACTTCAAGCTGGAGTTGAAGCTCTTTTACATGTTTCGGAAATGTCTTGGTCAACTCATTTGAGAAGTGCTAATGATTTCTTTAAAAAAGGTGACGATGTTGAGGCTAAAATTCTTACACTTGACAGAGAGCACAGAAAAATGTCGTTAGGAATTAAACAAATGCTTCCTGACCCATGGGAAAAAATTGAAGAGAAATTTCCAATTTCATCTCAATTAAAAGTGAAGGTAAGGAACTTTACAAACTTTGGAATATTTGTTGAATTAGAGGAAGGAGTAGATGGTTTAGTACATATTTCTGATCTTTCTTGGACAAAGAAGATCAAGCATCCTGCTGAATTTACTACTGTTGATACAATTTTAGATGTTGTAGTATTAGATATTGATCAAAAGAATAGAAAGATAAGTTTAGGTCACAAGCAATTGGAAGCTAATCCATGGGATTTGCATGCAGATAAATACCTTGTTGGTGAAGAGTTTTCAGGAGTTTTAAAAGAAGTTTATGATAAAGGAGCTTTAATTTATCTTAATGATGAGGTTGAAGTTTTTGCTCCTAAGAGACATCTTGATAAAGAGGATGGTTCTTTAGTTTCTTTAAATGATAAAGTGAATTTTAAAGTTTTAGAGTTTTCAAAAGAAAACAAAAAGATACTTGTTTCACATACTGCTACCTTTAAAGATGATATGATTAAAGAAAAAAAGAAGTCAGCATCCAATACAAAAAAAGTTATGAAAAATATACAAGATAATCAACATCAATCTACTCTTGGTGATTTAGATAGCTTGTCCGCTTTGAAGAAAGATTTGGAGAAAGGTGAATAATTAATTTAAAAACCCCGATTATCGGGGTTTTTTTTTGAATATATTTGTAGCATTAATGAAAACTGAAAGACAAATATTAAGCAGTAGTCAACTTGAAATAACTATTAAGAGGTTATGTCAACAACTAATTGAATCACACAGTGATTTTTCTGAATCTGTTTTAATCTCTCTTCAGCCTAGAGGGAAATATTTATTAAATAACATACTTACTGTTTTGTCTAAAGATTTCAATTGTAAAAATATTTCTTCTGGTGACTTAGATATTTCATTTTATAGAGATGATTTAAGAACTAAACAACTTCCTGTTATTCCTGAAAAGATGAACATGAACGTTTCTACTGAAAATAAGAGAGTTGTTCTAGTTGACGATGTCTTATTTACAGCAAGATCTGTAAGAGCCGCAATGGATGCTGTAATGCCTTTTGGAAGACCAAAATTAATAGAATTATTAGTTTTAATTGATAGGAGATTGAGTCGTCATATTCCTATACAACCTAATTATGTTGGTAAGATCGTTGATGTAATAGATTCAGAAAGAGTGATTGTGAATTGGGAAAAGAATAATGTTTTAATTATAAATGATAATAATGAATAGTTTATCAGTAGAGCATATGCTAGGAATTAAATATCTTATTAAAGATGATATTAATCTTATATTTAAAACTGCTGATAATTTTAAAAAGATAATAAATCAACCTATAAAAAAAGTCCCTTCGTTAAGAGATGTTACAATAGCTAATTTATTTTTTGAAAACTCTACAAGAACAAAATTATCTTTTGAATTAGCTGAAAAAAGATTATCTGCTGATGTAATTAATTTTTCATCAGCATATTCTTCTGTAAAGAAGGGAGAAACACTGCTAGATACTGTAAATAATATTTTAGCTATGAAAGTTGATATAGTTGTCATGAGGCACCCAAATCCTGGAGCATCAGTTTTTCTTTCTAGAAATATAAATGCAAAAATTATTAATGCAGGAGATGGAACTCATGAACACCCTACTCAAGCATTATTAGATAGTTATTCAATTAGAGAAAAACATGGTACTGTTGAAGGAAAAAAAATAGTAATTATAGGCGATATTCTTCATTCCAGAGTTGCACTGTCAAATATCTATTGTTTACAGAAATTAGGTGCAGAAGTTGGTGTTTGTGGCCCGTCTACTTTAATGCCTAAATATTTAGATAGCTTAGGTGTTAAGCATTTTTCAAATTTAACTTCTGCTTTAAATTGGTGTGATATTGCTAATGTTTTAAGGATTCAGCTTGAGAGACAAGATGTTCAGCTATTTCCTTCTTTAAGAGAATATTCAAGTGTTTATGGAATTAATAAAAATGTTCTAGATAATTTAAATAAAAATATTACTATTATGCATCCAGGACCAATTAACAGAGGTGTTGAATTAACTTCAGATGTGGCTGATTCCGAGCATTCTATTATCTTAGATCAAGTAGAAAACGGCGTTGCAATTCGAATGGCTGTTTTATATTTGTTATCTCTCAAAAAATAAAGATATATGTCAGAAACAATAGTATTTAGATTATCTGAAAAAAATGATTTTTCTAAAATTAATTCTACACAAGAAACAAAAAACTTTATTGCTGATCTTACCAATGTTGAATTAACTATAATTGATATTGTGAAAGAAAAATTTATTAAATTTGATGAAATAATTTATAACAACAAAGGTTCATTTGTTATAGTAAGTCTTATCAATTTTAATGATGATTTAAATATTGTTCCATCATTACAAGAAGCTTATGATTTTATTGAAATGGAAGAAATTGAACGACAATTAAATTAAAAAAAATGAAAAAATATATTATAAACTTATTTACAGTTCTATTTTCTTTATCTATCTCCGCTCAATGTGTTCCAGATCAGCAGTTTACAATTCCTGGAATATATCCGGATGAGGTAACTAATCTTCCCTCTGCTAATGTTGGCCAGCCTTATTCTGCTATTATAACTGCTCTCACTCCTTTAGATACAGCTGTTGATATTGGAGGTCTACTTTTAAATGTAACTATTGCTAATATTGATTTAACAAGTGTTTCTGGATTACCTAATAATTTCACTTATGATTGTCAACCTCCAAATTGCTCTTTTCCAGGAGGTGCATATTCATGTGCTGAAATTTCTTCTAGTATTGATCCAACAATTTCTGATATTGGTGTTTACCCATTAGTAATGATTACATCTTCATTAGCTATTAATGTTCCTTTAATAGGAACATTTACACAAGTTGATACTGTTGATTATTTCTTTATTGAAATTACTGATGCTACATCCACTAATCTTGGATCTTTTAATGATAATTCATTTGAAATACTAAATATTTATCCTAATCCTATCCAAAATAATTCTAAAATTTATTTTATTACTGGTATTTCTGAAAAAGTTAATATATTGATTTATAATACTTTAGGGAATATTGTATTTGATAACTTATTGAGATCTAATCGAGGAGTTAATGATTTAAATCTTAATCTTTCACAGCTTTCAGATGGTATTTATACAATTGTTTTAAAATCTAATAATAAAACAACATCTTCTAAAATAATTGTGACTAAATAATTATGTCTTTTAAGTTAACTATTTTAGGGTCTAACTCAGCAGTCCCTTTAAAAAATAGAAACCCAACATCTCAACTCTTAAATGTTAATGAACGATTTTTTTTAATTGACTGTGGAGAAAACACTCAAGTTCAACTAAGAAAACATGGTCTAAGTTTTCAAAGAATTCATCATATATTTATTAGTCATTTACATGGTGATCATTACTATGGATTAATAGGTCTTATAAATAGTATGCATCTTTTAGGTCGTAAAAAAGAACTACATATTCACGCTCATGAACCTTTAAAAGAAATTATTAATCTACATCTTCAAGCAGCGTCTATTGATTTAAGTTTTCCGCTTTTTTTTCATACCATTCCTTATCAATCAGAAACAATTTTATATCAAGATGATGTTATTACTATCTCTAATATTTTATTAGATCATACGATTAAGTGTTCCGGATTTATTTTTAAGGAAAAAAAATATAAAAGAAAGATTGATAAAGTTAAGATTGAAAAATATGCTATTCACCATGACCATTATTTGCCTTTAATGAATGGTGAAAATTATAATTTTGAAGGTGTTGAAATAGAAAATGAAAAATTAACAAAGAAACCTGAACATTTTCATTCTTATGCTTTTTGCTCTGATACAAGATTTCTACCAAATTTATCCAAGCAGCTTAAAAAAATTGACGTTTTGTATCATGAATCAACATTTGCAAATGGCCTTGAAACAAGAGCAAATGAAACAGGTCACTCTACTACTGGACAAGCAGCAAGTATTGCGAAATTAGCAAAGGTTAAACTCTTAATTACTGGACATTACTCAAGAAGATATATTGATTTAAATATATTGTTAAATGAAACCAAAGATATTTTTAGTAATTCTATGCTTTCATACTCAGGTATGTCTATTGATTTCAATACAATTTATTAAAGAAATAATATTTAGGTATATTTGCTTAAAATCAAATCAATGAGAAACTTTTTAATTGTTATTTTACTGCTTTTTATATCTATTTCAGATAGTGTTTCTCAAGTCACCTCTTCAGAAATTTTAGGTATTAGTTGCTATAATGATACTGGTTATATTTTTCTAGAAATTCCAAATAATACAACTATTTATAAATGGGAATTACAAGAGTATAATGATACTATTACTGACCCAATTATTAATTCTCCATATTATGAGATTGATTATAGTTTATATAATATAAGCACAGACTCGGATTCTATTTCTACTACTTTTTGTGGCAGATATCGAGTATCTCTTTTTGACGCAACTACATCATATGAAGAGATTTTTATTATTCCATGTCCCGTTTCTATAGGATTAGGTCAAGATGATTTACTTTGTTATGGTGATTCTTCTGGTGTTTTATATGCCCCAACTTATGGTGGTGTTATTTTAGATCCAGATAATAGTTTTAACTTATTAGATTCTTTAAATGGAGATGAGTACTTTAAATATCAATGGTTTAAAGCAGATAGTTTGAGTGGGTTCAATGAAGTATTACTTGGTGATACAGGTGCTATTCTTTTAGACGTCACTGCGGGTTATTATAAATCCATAGTTACTGATGCTATTGGTTGTACTGATACTTTAGACTATTTTCCTTTTAATAATCCTATTCAATTAAAAACTGATTCTTTACTAGTGAATGATGTTTCTTGTGCCAATCAAAGTAATGGAAGTATACTATTATCCGTTTCCGGTGGTAAAAAGATTGATACTTTAAATAAATATTTTTATTATTTAATTAGCAATAATGATACAATTATTGCATCTAGTGATTCTATAGTATCAAATAATTTTTCACATCTTTCTTCTTCTAATAATCTTCAATCCTTATATTCTGACACAATATTAATAGAAAATTTAGCGTCAGGTCAATATAACCTTAGTGTAGTTGATTCTTTTGGTTGTAACATAAACCAATCATTTATTGTAAACGAACCTAGCCCGTATATAGCTTTCTCTTCTACATTAACTCCTTTGAATTGTTTATCTGATAGTGTTTGGGTCTATATTGATAGTGTAGCTGGTGGTAATGATAACTATCTTTATTATTGGATGGACTCTCCGAATAATTCAGATTCTTTATTTGTTAAAGCAGGTGAGTATTCAATTATTATTAATGATACAATATTTGGATGTATAGATACACTTACTGCGCTATTTGATCCAATTTTTGAAATGAATGTTAGTGTAACTATACAAGATGCTTTATGCTATGCAGACTCAAGTGGCTCTATTAATATTGATTCTATTTATGGTGGAAATTCCCCTTACTCTGTTGAATGGGGTGGAGTTGATAATAATAATTTATTTGCTGGTAATTATGTTATTGAAATAGTAGACGCAATTGGCTGTCAACAATTTGAATATTTTCAGGTTAATCAAAATAGTCAGCTGTATGTAGATTATGATATTTATAATATTAGTTGTTTTGGGTTTAATGATGGAAGTGTTACTGTGGAGGCTTTTGGAGGTACTGCTCCATATTATTTTCAATGGTTAAATGGAACTGGAGCCGCTGATTCTATTTATGGATTGTCTGAAGGTAATTACTTTTTACAAGTTACAGATAATTTTGGTTGTCAAATTGATAAAACTTTTTCTATTAGCGCACCTGATGAATTGCTTATTAATTTTGCTAATTTTTCTAATCCACTTCCATGCTTCGGGCAATTAACTACAATAGATGCTGTTTTGTCAGGAGGAACAGGCCCTTACACTACTTTATGGAATAATGGGGTGTCTACTTTACAGAATATTATTAGCGCTGGTTTCTGGTCTTGTGATATTATTGATGATAAAGGATGTAGCACAAGTGAAAATGTAATAATTATTGAACCAAATCAGTTTTTTATTTCTGATTCAACTTATTCAAATCCAAAGTGTGATCAAGGTGGGAGTGCTAGTGTTTTAACTTCTGGTGGTACTTTACCTATTGAATATTTATGGAGTACTGGTGAAACAACATCAAGTATTTCTGATGTTATGTCAAATGTTTGTTGGGTCATTGCAACTGATTCTTGTGGAAATATGGACTCCGTTGGTTTTAACTTCATGGCCTATAATTTAATAACTGATGTAAGTTATATTGATTCTCTTCACGAATCATCTATAAATGTTTCAAGCTTATCTACAGCAAATAATTTTTCTTTTGAATGGCTAAATGAACTTGGTGATCTTGTTTCTACAGATTCAATTGTCATAAATTTATGTGAAGGGTTATATTTTATTAACACAAAAGATATTGTTAATGGCTGTATCAAACAGGATACTTTAGAAGTTAATTTTAATATTACTAATAGTATTTTTGATATTGAAACTACTACAGTTTTTCCTGATTCAATGCTTTGGGGTTTTCCTCCTTATTCTTATTTGTGGGATAATGGTGTTAATACTCAACATGCTAATCTTTGTGCAGGAGCTCATTGGGTTGAAGTTACTGATAATGATGGATGTTTTTTAAGAGAAGATTTTACTATTGATAATTTAAGTGTACTATTAGACCCTGCTGATGCCATTATTGAATGTGATTTAGAAAATTTAGATATTGAGTTAGGTGTAACTGTTTTTGGTGGAACTGACCCCTATACTTATTTATGGGCTAATGGCAGCACTGACAGCACTACAAATCTTGCTATAAATCCTGGGCCTCTTAGTGTCCAAGTTATGGATAATAACGCATGTACTTTAGATACACTTTTTACTATTACAGCTATGACTCCTGAATGTGTGCCAAATGTTTTCACCCCAAATAATGATAATGTAAATGATACATGGGACTTAGAAAAAGCATTTATTTATGATGATTCAGAAGTTAATGTTTATGGTAGGTTTGGTAAAAAGATTTTTGAGTCTATAGGATATGGATTGCCGTGGGATGGAACTAATAATAATGGGAAAGAAGTGCCCCAAGGAGCATATTTCTATCACATTGATTTAGGAAATGGTTTTGCGCCAATAAAAGGAACAGTTACAATTTTGAGATAAATTCCTTTATGTTTTTTTCTTGATTTTTGTCAAACCATTTAATATCTCTATCTTTTTTAAACCAAGTTATTTGTCTTTTTGCAAGTCTTCTCGTATTTTTTTTAATATTTTCTATCGATTCTTCTATTGATATTTCTTTGTTTAAATAGTTAATTATTTCTCTATAACCAACTGTTTGCATTGCATTTTCTAATTGATGTTCTTTTAAACTTTTAACTTCATTAACTAATCCACAATCTATCATATTATCAACTCTTTGATTTATTCTTTCGTATAATATTTCTCTATCAAGTTTCAGTCCAATTTTAATTATATTGAATTCTCTAGTTTTTTTATCTCTACTATAAAATGAGTGAATTTCTTTGCCTGTATGCTGATAAACTTCTAGGCTTCTAATAAGTCTTTGTGGATTCTTATTATCAATATTTTTAAAGTTTTCAGAGTTTATTTTCTTGACTTCTTCTTGAAGCCATTCAATACCTTTAGATTTATAAATATTTATGATTTTTTCCCTCACTGCTATTGGTACTTTTGGTATGTTATCGATACCATTGCAAATAGCATTTATATACATTCCGGAACCTCCCACCATGACAGCATATTTATTTTTCTTAAAAATTTCATTTAATTTAGCTAAAGCATCAATCTCAAATTTCCCTACATTATATGAATCATTAAATGAGATGTGTTGAATGAAATGATGTCTCACTTCTTTTAATTCTTCATCTGATGGGACAGCTGTTCCAATAGACATTTCTTTATAAAATTGTCTAGAATCACATGAAATTATTTCAGTTTTTTTTTCTTTTGCAATTTTTATTGCTAAAGATGTTTTGCCAACAGCTGTTGGACCTAAAATAATAATAAGAGTTTTATTCTTCATACTCATCATACTCATCATAATTATCTAAAGAGCTATCATCGTACAGATTATCTTTATTTTCTTCAAAAATAATATCAGGAGCTTCCTTGGGAATGTCTCCTAAACTATATATGCACTTTGAATTGTTTATACCTACACTAGAAACTTCCTTAAGCTCTATTAGAAACCTCCACATTTTCAAATAATCATATACATAAATTAATTTATCTTGCTTTTTTTCTAATACATCTATAATTAATGTATTAATCATTAAATCTTGATTGTTTTCTTCAAATGAAACTAGAGTTATTTCTCTTAGTAAATCTAAATTATCATTTGTAACATAAAAGGATGCTAACTCTTTATCATCTAAGTCGCAGGATTTAGTAATTATTTTATGTAATTGATATAAGCTGTTAGTTGATGAAATCTCAATCTCTCTTACTACATTCTCATTTGATTCAAGAAACAAGCTTACAATATATTTCATTATAAAGTTTCAATATTTAATTCTTTGGCTTTAATTCTAAGAAATTTTTCAGCATCTTTTTTTTCATTTTTTACCAAGCCATCTAGAATAGCTTCTTTGATAGCATGCTTTAATAGTCCAATTTGTTTGCCTGAGGAGATTTTAAATATTTTTATTATTTCATTGCCATCAATAGGAGGTTGAAAGTTTCTAATTCTATCTTTCTCCTCAACTTCAACAAGTTTTTTTCTTACAAGTTGAAAATTTGAAAGATACTTTTTTACTTTGTTAGGATTTTTAGAGGTAATATCTGCATCACATAAAGTCATTAAATCTTCAATATCTTCTCCTGCGTCAAATAATAAACGTCTTATTGCTGAGTCAGTAACAATTTCTTGAGCTAACACAATTGGTCTTAGATGAAGGAGAACTAGTTTTTTTACATAAAGCATTTTGTGATTTAATGGTAATTTTAATTTTTTAAATATTTTAGGAGTCATTTTGCTGCCTATGAATTCATGAGCATGAAATGTCCATCCTGTAGAATCTTCATATTTTTTAGTTTGTGGCTTTGCAATATCATGTAAAATAGCTGCCCATCTTAGCCATAGATCATCAGTTTGTATTGAAATATTGTCCAGTACTTCCAAAGTGTGATAAAAATTATCTTTATGTGCATGATTGTTTTTTCTTTCAACTCCATGAAGATAGGTGAATTCTTTAAAAAATTCATGCAAGAGTTTGGAATCAAAAAGCAGTTTAAAACCAATTGATGGTTTTCTAGTTAAAATAATTTTATTTAATTCCTCTGTAATTCTTTCCTGTGAGATTATTGATAACCGTGAAGAGTTTCTTTTTATAGCTTTGAATGTTTCATCGCAGATTAAAAAATCTAATTGACTTGCAAATCTTATTGCCCGCATCATTCTTAGTGGGTCATCTGAAAATGTTATATCTGCATTAAGTGGAGTTCTTAATTTTTTTTCTTGTAAATCTTTAATTCCATTAAAAGGATCTAGAAAATTTCCAAAACTCTCATTATTTAATTGAATAGACATTGCATTTATTGTAAAATCTCTTCTATTTTGATCATCTTGTAAATCTCCATCTTCAACAATAGGTTTTCTAGAGTCTTTCCTATAAGATTCTTTTCTGGCTCCAACAAATTCATAATTCTCACCATTAAAATTAATCATTGCAGTTCCAAAGTTTTTAAAATAATTTAACTCAGATCCTTTTAATTCTGCACTAACTTTTTTTGCTAACTCAATTCCGCTTCCAATACATACAAAATCAATATCAGTCTTATTTCGTTTTCTTTTTATTAGCATATCACGAACCCATCCTCCTACAACATATGTTGGATAGCTTAATTGATCAGCTACTTTACTGACAATCTTAAATATAGGATTTTGTAATTCGGTATGGTAATTCATAATTATCTAATTTTAACTATTTCTCCATCTACTCCCATTTTGATAATTCTTGAAGGAGTATCCATAATCTCATCTTTACGCAAATTTACTACATAATCTACACTGTTTATTAGTTCGTTATTAATTTCACTAAATTTAATTGGGTTTTCTTGTCCGCTAATATTTGCAGATGTTGAAACAATGGGATTGCCTAAATTAAAAATAATTTCTTCACAGAACTTGTCTCTAACCAGTCTTATAGCTGCACTATCATTATTTGCGCGTATCTCTTTACATAAATTATTAACATGATCAAATATTATTGTTGTTGGTTGTTGATGGTGCATTTCATTAAATGCGGCTGGAGGGACTTGAGTCATTAATTTATAGAGATTTGTATATTCAGCAATTAATATTATTAGTGCTTTATTTTTAGTTCTTTTTTTGAGCGTAAATATTTTATTAACCGCTTTTTTATTATTAGCATCACATCCTAATCCCCAAATTGTGTCTGTTGGATATAGAATTATCCCTCCTTTCTTTAATACTTCCACAGTTTTTCTTATTTCCTCATCCATTATAGCACAGAATTATAAATTGATATTAGATTTTTTGAGATTTTTTTGTCTTTAAAATTTTGAGCATATTTATACCCTTCTTCAATCATTAATTCACGTAATTTTTTGTTGCTCTTAATTTCTAAAATAGCTTGAGTAATTTCTTCTGCATTTAGAGGGTCTATGTATTTTGAATGTTTCCCTCCAGCTTCACTGAAACAACTTCCCATTGAGGTTATAACTGGCGTCTTACAAAACAATGCTTCTAAGATTGGTATTCCAAAGCCTTCAAATATTGATGGATAAATGAAAATATCAGCTTTTTGGTAAATGCATGCCATTTCTGAAATATTTAGATTTTTCAGAAATATTACTTTATTATTAAGATTATTATTATCTATAAAATTTAGACACTTTTTTTTGTATGCTTTCCCGTCGCCTATTACTATTAGTTTTTGATCTGCAATATTGGATATTACTTTTAATAAAGTTAATAAATTTTTCCGCTCTTCTATACTTCCAACATATAGTAAGAATTCTTTTGGTAGTTTATATTTATTAATAACATGATTTACCTCTCGAACACTTTTATCTTCTTGAAATATTGGGTTACAGCCTTGATAAATTACTTCTATTTTATTTTTTTGAATTCCAAAATATTTAATAATATCTGATTTAGTTTGATTACTAACTGCTATAATTTTATTTGCTCTTTCGCAGGAAGATCTAAATTTTATATCATAAATTTTTCTATCAATTTTGGAAAATAATTTTGGAAAACGTAAATATATTAGGTCATGAATGGTTACTATTGATTTAATGTTTGTTTTTTCTATTCCTAATGGGATTTCATGACTTAAGCCATGATAAATATCTATTTTGTTTTGAAATAAGTCTTTTACTATAGTTTTACTTCTCCAAATACTAGAGAATAGCCTGTGAAGTATTTTATTTGGTGTTCTAACAAAGATACTTTTTGATTTTTCTAAAAAAGATAGCCTATCATTTTTCTTTTCTTCAGTAGTGTAAATAAAGTATTGATTATTTGGAAAAGCTTTGCTTAAAATTCTAATCGTATCTCTTGAATAATTACCTAATCCGGTATTATTAGTGAATGCTCTTTTGCCATCAAATCCAATACGCATTAAACTGCCACGTTATATGTTCTTAACGCATCATTTAATGATGTTTTTTTATCTGTACTTTCCTTTCTTTTTCCAATTATTAATGCACATGGAACTCCATATTCTCCAGCAGGAAATTTCTTTTGAATAGTTCCTGGAATAACTACAGATCTTTCAGGAATATATCCTTTGTATTCCGCTGGGATGTTATTGCTAACATCAATAATTTTAGTAGAGGCTGTAAGTACCACATTAGCTCCTATTACAGCTTCTTTTTCTATTCTTATTCCCTCTACTATAATTGATCTTGACCCTACAAAAACATTATCTTCTATAATTACTGGTGAAGCTTGAATTGGTTCTAAAACGCCACCTAGTCCCACTCCTCCAGAAATATGAACATTTTTACCTACTTGAGCGCAAGAACCTACAGTTGCCCATGTATCAATCATTGTTCCTGAATCTACAAAAGCTCCAATATTTACATAAGATGGCATCATTATAACCCCAGGAGCAAGAAATGCTCCAAAACGAGCTATAGCATGAGGAACAACACGTACTTTGAGTTTGGCATAATTAGATTTTAATTTCATTTTATCATGAAACTCAAGAGGTCCTGCCTCAATTGTTTCCATTTTTTGAATTGGGAAATACAAAATTATAGCCTTTTTAATCCAGTCATTAACTATCCATGAACCTTCTTTTTTTTCAGCAACTCGAATTATGCCTTTATCCAGGCTATTAATAATCTTTCTAATAGTTTCTTGAGTTTTTGCTTTTTCAAGAAGTTGCCTGTTTTCCCAGGCATCTTCTATGATGGATATTTCATTTGTTTTCATAATTAGCAAATATATGCTATTTTAATAATTTTGTTGATAATTTTTACTCTAGTAATTTTTAGTTTTTTATTTTCAGAGATAGTTTTTATATTATCTTTAAATTACTTAAATGAACATATGAATAAAAGTTTTTTTTATTTAAATTTTAAATAGTATTTATTTAGTTTTTCATTTAAAAGCTATTTCTGCAATTATCGAAATGTTATTTTTAATTATTATTATTGTTATT
>TARA_B110000238_G_scaffold96014_1_pt1 | contig 25151 bp, 23 predicted proteins | sample TARA_B110000238 | Tara Oceans TARA_B110000238 (sample SAMEA4397569) | marine metagenome | biome: Polar Biome; feature: [SRF] surface water layer (ENVO:00010504); material: water (ENVO:00002006), including particulate matter (ENVO:01000060) such as... | depth 5 m | reverse complement strand
CCTGCTGCTGAAAAAGAAGAAGCTGACTTAGAAGAAGTTGGTGATAACTCTAAAGAAGGTGATGTTGATCCTGCTGCTGAAGATGGCGCTGGACAACCTGCTGAAGAATTAGAAGATGAAACTGAGGATGTATCTGAAGTTGAGCCAGAAGGTGAAACTGAAGAAGCTGAAGCTGGTGAAACTGAAGAAGAAACTGAAGGTGAAGATGGAGCACACGATCCATTAGAAGCTTACAAATCTGAAATCTCATCTAAACTAGATGCGTTAGTTGAAGCTGCAACAGTTAAAGAAAATGAAAATCCATCTTTCTTAAACATAGTATCAAATGCAACTGCAACAGCTTACAATTCATTAAATGAAGAAGCTAAAACAGAAGTAAGAGGTAGAGTTACAAAAAGAGCATTTATGAATGAGTCACAAATTAGTGCTATCATTGAAAATGCAAATGCTATTGTAGAAGCTAAAAACGACGAACCATTCTTTATGACTGCAATACCTGCAGAATACAAAGAGAAATTCGAAGGTCTTTCTGAAAGCAAACAAGCACAAATTACAGCTCAATCAAAATATCACAATCTAAAATCTGAATACCAAGTTAGAAACTTCTGGGAAACTAGAGATCTAAGAGAGGTTAAAGTTAATTTAGAAAAATTAGAAACAATCAACGAAGCAGCTAAAACTGAAGAAGTTAACAAGCCACTATATGATGTTTCTGGATATGCTGATGACTTAAAGAAAAGATTTAAAAAGTAATAGATATATAACTTAATAAAATAACATCGACGATTAGGGTGCAGAAGCGCAAAACCCAAGCAAGTCGAGTTCCGATCAAATAATTGAGAAGGGACACTTAACAAACAAAAATAATAAAATTTCAAAATGGCAAATTTAATTAACGAAGCTGAAGTTAGAAATACTTGGTCTCCGATAATCTCGGAAGCTACAGGTATCAACGAAAGCTCAAAACTCGCTTGGATGTCAGAATACTGTCACAATCACAAGCTTTATGAAGATGCATCAGCAATGACCTTAGGTACTGCTGGTAATATCTTTGGTATGGGTGCAACACGTTTTCCAACTGCAGGTAACTCAGATGGATCAGGTGACAAATCTCCTACATTATTACCGTTAGCAATGCAAGTTGCTGCACAAACAATTGGTTTAGATTTAGTACCAGTTGTACCAATGGCTGGACCAATGGGTCTTTTATCTTACCTAGACTTCGTATACGAAGGTGGTAAAACTGCAGGATCAACAGCTCCAACTTACATTAAATCTGCAACTGCGGTTGCTGTATTTATTGAAAATGGTAGAACTTTTACTCCTGAAGCTATATTATCTAGAGTAGATGGAGAAACTATCTACGCTATAACTGGTGATGCTACTGATGCTACTATTACAACTTTAGCAGACTTTATAGCTGGATCTGCTGATGCAGCTGCAACTATCTCTTTAGTTAAAGCTTTAGAAGATCATATTCCTGGTTTCTCAGGTGCAACGGGCGCTTTAGGTGTACCGATGACAAGAGGAGTTGGTGAACAATCTCCAGACAAAGTAATGGGTCTATCTTTATTCTCTAAAAGCGTTTCAGCTGAAACTTTCCAAGTTGCTGCTGCCGTAACAAGAGAACAAGTACAAGATCTTAAACAATTCGGTGTTGATGCTATTGCTCAAGTAGAAGCTGTATTAACTAACGAATTAACTCAGTCTATTAACAATCACATCTTATTAAAGATGAGAGATATCGCTGGTAGTGGTATCGCTGGATTTACTTATCTTCCAGCTGCTGGTTTACAAGGTGGTGAGACTATCGCTGACAGACAAAGACAAATCTTAACTAACATTTTAGCAGCGGCTAACTTAATCGCTCAAAATGGTAGAAGAGGTGCTGGTAACTTCGCAGTTGTTGGTGGTGCTATGGCATCTGCTTTACAATCTGTTGCTGGATTCGTAGCTTACCCAATGGCTAACACTATTAACCAAGTTGCAGGTTCAATCTATCCTTTAGGTTCTGTTGCAGGTGTTAATATTTACACTGACCCTTCAAGAGCATTTGGAGAGACAGAAGTATTAGTTGGTAGAAAAGGTGATGGTAATGGTCCTGGATTAGTATTCATGCCTTACTTAATGGCTGAATCAGTTCAAGCAATCGTTGAAGGTACTATGGCTCCGAAAGTAGCTGTAAAATCTAGATACGCATTAGTTGAAGCTGGATTCCATCCTGGTACTCAGTATGAGAAATTCACAGTTGCAGGTTTCGCACTATAATTTATAGTAAAGAACTAAACTAGTAATTTATATAGAAAGACCCTCTTAATTGAGGGTCTTTTTTTTTGTTTAAATTAAGAGGATATATAATCCAAGAAGATTTATATAATAAAATACAAAAACTAAAATCATGGCAAACAAAAAACTAAGTAAACCTATCTTATTACAAGAGGAATTCGCAGCTTCAGAAATTTCAAATCAGGATACGGTAACTACTCCTTCGACACCAACTAAAATGAATTCAGTAGGTATTGATAAAACAACTGTAACATCTAAAGAACAGCAAAGAGCTGAGATTGTACAAGATGTAGATACTATTCTAAATAATCTGGAAGCACTTTCAAAACGAATTTCAGAAGATATTGACACTGTTATTAATGACATGTTAAATGAAGAATTTAATTTAGAATTAAATGAAAACGCAGGTGCTACTTTAATGGCAATGTTTAAAGCAGGTGCGGCAGCAGCCAAACTTAATGCAAAATACCCTAAATTATTAAAGAAGAAAAAGCAGTCTGAATTAGATAAGACTATCTATGGTTTTCAATTTGACGCCGAAAAGGAACAGAAAATAGAAGCAGCTGTAGATAAAATGAAAGATGCTATTAATGCAAAGATAGACAAATTAGATGATCCTGCTGCAAAGAAGAAAGCTAGAAATGGTAGGGATCAAAAACTTGAAGATTTAAAAAAGCAAGCTGGTGTTAAACTAGACAGAAAGAAAACAGATAATGCTAAAAACTTAGATAGAGATATTACTGATTGGTCAACTAAAATTAGTAAATTAATAGCTGATAATAAAGTGGGAGATTCTCCTATGATTTCTGCTGAGTGGGAAAAAGCTAAACTAAGTATTGAAAGAGATTTAGAAGACTCATTTCTAGCAAAAGAAAGAAAAGTCCAAGACGAATTTGTTGAAGACCCAGAAAGACTGAAAAAATGGGAAGATGCAGCAGAGGCTAGGGTAAACAAAGAAGCTAAAGAAGATGCATTAAAAGCTAAAAAAGCAGAAGAAAATGCTAAAGAGGCTGCAACTAAATTAGAAGCAGAAATTGCAAACGCTAGTGATTCAGAAAAAGAAGCTTTAGAAAAAGTAAAAGTTTATATGAATGCTATCTCACAATTTGGAGCTGCAACTGGCGTATCGGCAGCAGATCCTGAAAACAACGAACTATATAAAGAAGCTAAAGCAAAACTTGCAGAATTAAAGGATGCGTATAAAGCTATAGGAGATAAGGATTATGCATCAGCGTTCGGATATGAAGGTGATTCAAAAGAATCAGATGTTGGAGCTGCAAAGTTAGAATTTAAAGATAGAATTGTAACGATGGAAGATCCTTTCGATCAAATTGTTAATGACGGCCCAGATGAAGAAGACGCTGTAGCTAAATCTGCTGAAGATGTAGCTAAAGACGCACTTGGCGAAGAATTTAGTGATTATACTAAAATCGAAGATAAAGATGAAAAAGAACCAGATACTACTAATGATGCTGGAGAAACTGTCCCTGGTAAAAAGAAATGGATGGACGTTAAGACTTACAAAGGTAAAGATGCATCTGGTGAAGAAACTGAAGAAGAAGTTATGTACGCTAAACCAAATGATAACCAATCTGCTGCAACAGTAGATGGCGAAGATCTTGAAGAAGGTAACGAATTCGGTGCTGCAAGAGCAGAAGCAATTGCAAAAGGCGAAAAGACTTTTAAAGTAGGCGACGAAGAATATCCAGTAGAAGATGTTTCTAAGGATGATAAAGAAAATGCTGAAGAATTTGTTGAAGAAGCAAAAGAAGAATTACCTAAGAAGGTTAAACTTTATGAAGGTATGTCTGTTGCTGATAAATTTAAAGCGTTAATGTAAAATATTAAAGAGAACGTTTAGCGTTCTTTTTAGCAAGTTTAAGAAACTCCTCTCGTTCTTCGAGCAGGAGTTTTTTACATTTTTTACGAAACTCAATTGAAGATTTAAGTATACGGCTATCTACCATAGGAGCTGCAAGAGCATCATGGTATTCAGGATGTACAAAGTTTTCTAATTCAAAATTCATAAACTTAGCCTTAATGGGTTTTAAGCTAAGGGCACATTGCCAATCTATTGTATTGTATGATACCTCTAGTCCTTTTACATCTAAGGCTCTATCGTTAATCACATCCCAATAAATTTTAGTAGAAGTTATAGACTTTGGTCGCTGTGTCTTTAAGATACATTCCATGAACCTATCATCACTAGACCATTTGGCAAGGTTCCTATGGTTAATAAGAAACTTTCTTAAAAATCGTGGTAAGTACTTTAGAACAATACCGTATCTGTTAGCAGGCCATGGCCCTCCAGTCTTTTTGATGATAATCGCCATATAATATATTTATCTATGAAACATTTCGGACATTGACTACTATAATAACTAAACAAAGTCGTATGATGAATTCAATAAACCAATTATTTACAGAGAAGTATAGACCTAAGAACTTCGATGAACTGATCTTACCAGATAGGGTAATGTCTAAATTTAAAGACGGTCTAGTACAGAACATGCTGCTATCGGGCTCTCCTGGCACTGGTAAGACATCTTGTGCTAAAGCCATAGTGAATCAATTTGATTTACCATACCTTTACATTAACGCATCCACAGACACGTCAGTTGACGTCATACGAACTAGAATTACTGATTTTTGCTCTACGGTGTCTATTATGGATAAACCTGGAATGTTTAAAGTAGTAATACTCGATGAGGTTGATGGAGTATCAGATCAATTCTTTAAAGCACTTCGTGCAACAATGGAAACATTTGCATCTAATTCAAGATTTATTGCAACATGTAATTACATTAATAAATTACCAGAACCTATCCTTAGCCGGTTTGAAGTTATTGACTTTGACTTTGATAAAGAAGAAGAATCGGAATTAACTAAGAAGTATATTAGACGAGTTTATGATATATGTAAATTAGAGGGGATGACAATCCAAAAAGATGGATTAGTAGAATTTGTTCGACGTAACTTTCCAGATCTTAGAACTACATTAAATAAACTACAGGGGTATAAAACTCAAGGTACTGTAGATATTACAATAGAAGATGTTAAGAAATTTAATTCAGTTTACAAAGACGTATTTGAATTAATATTTAATGAATCAGATCCGGCTAAAAATTATCAACTTTTAGTAAGTAATTATTCTAATAGAGTAGATGATGTATTACAATCATTAGGTGAAGAGTTTATAGAATATATAAAACAAGAGAAACTGCAAAGTGTGAAGCATATACCACAAATAATTATTTCGGTTGCTAAACATCAAGCACAGAGGGTCCATGTTATAGACCCGGTTATCACAATGTTAAGTTGTGTGTACGATATTCAAGGGATTATTAAAGGATAACAAAATAAGTGCAAAAACATTTTTTTATGTCAAATATAATTCGTATATTAGCATAGGAAACAAATACATAAAATATGAAAGTGGGAAAACATACATTATTAATCGACGGAAACTACTTCGTTTTTAGTAGGCTATTCGTATTACCAAAACCTAAAGGAGACACTCTTTTACTTGGTGATGATAAACAGAAGTCTCAGTTTATGAGAAAACTATCAATCGACTTTGCATCTGAAATGCGTAAGCTTAAGATGTTTGTTGATGATGTGGTTTTAACTGTAGATTCTAAATCATGGAGAAAAGATCTCTATCCAGAAGCTCAATATAAAGGTACTAGGAAACAAAACAAAACAGTAGACTGGACAGCAGTATATGAAGTATATGAAGCATTCCAAGAAATTGTTGCTACTAAAGGCGTAACTGTACATCAAATACAAGGAGCAGAAGCAGATGATGTTATCTTCGGATGGTCGGCTGCTTTGAATGCCAGAGGTAAATCAACGCTTGTATGGTCAGGTGATAGAGACCTTATCCAACTAGTTAACTATTCTACTACGAATGACGCGCATACGCTATGGTATTACAACACTAAAAAATCTCTCTATGGATATAAAGGCTTTGAAGCGGACATGGTTGCATCGTCCTCTAAGAGCATGACAGAAGACGACATGTTATTTAACATGGGAGGACAACACATGATGCGAGATGCTTATCAAACAGATATCTTAGATTGGATAACTGCAAATAAAATAGGTATCACAGAAGTAGACTGTGACGAGTTTATATTTCAAAAAATACTTACAGGTGATAAGTCAGATAATATACCATCGGTTGTTACATGGCAAAAGGAAATGAAGAATGGTAAACTTAGAAACTATTCAATTACAGATAAAACAGCACAATCCATATTCGATCAATTCGTAAAAGAATATAAGGACTTCAAAATAGATTACTTATTTTCATCAGAAGCCAAAGACACATTAACAGATATTATTTATAGAGTAGTAGGACATAGTTCTCAAACCCTGATTAAAGCAAATCTTACTCAAAATATCGGACTAATGTTATTACATAATAATACTATTCCAGATCCAATTTCAAAAGCTATTTATGCTGCTATTGAAAAAGACTGGGAAGGTGCTATCGATAATAAAGACGCTATCATGGAAATGGATAAAATCTTAGAAGGAACTACTTGGCTAGAAGGCGCAAAGAAAAATAGCTATGCACCAGATCCATTCGCAGGTATAGATTTCCCTCAAGAAGAAAAAGCACCTATGAAATTAGTCGGTAAAAAGACTGTTAAGGCTGTTAATAAAGATAAGAAAGACCCAACTAAAAAGTTATTCTAATGATTACACACGGACTGACCCTAGAAGAAAACATTACAATAGAAGAGATTTTAACAGAAGCAAATGCATACGGATTAAAAGCTGAAGTACAAGACGCTGCTACTGTTTTTCTAAAAGAAGGCCATGGATTTGTAGATTCATATTCAATGGCATTTAACGACTGGTGCAAATAAACTTTCGCACTTATTAACATATAATAGACATGCTAGACGACACTAAGTTATTCGACTTCGTGAAAATAATGTTCACGAAACCGGCACTATACAATAAGATAAAACAACATAATAAAAAGAGACATCATTTCATGATTAATAGATTCATGTCTATTAAATATCCTGCAAACGCGCAGATGTTTAATGTCAATGGTATTAATGGTGGTAATGTTGTTGAGTGCTGGTCAGTTGTAGCCGCACGTTTTAAATCAGTACCTAGATGGTTTTATACAAAAACCAAGAAAGCTAAGAAAAATCAGCCAGATAAATATATTCCAAGTGATAGAGCAGTAAGCCTATACATGGATAAGAATGAGATAGGACAGCGAGAGATGGGTGAATTAAAATTATTTGCTAAAGATCAATTATACGCAGACCTTAAAAAAATTGAAAAGCAAATAGATGTCTACACAAAATAATGATACCTTTTCAGAAATAGTTGATGTTACTTTATATAAGTATAATTCAATAGATTTAAAACTTTGGGGAATTATCACCAGGGGTTATACTAACGCTGTAGCTTCAAAAACAAATAGAGTTGTATCTGTAGACGTTATGAGAAAATATCTAACAGGATATTTTAAAAGTGATATTAACAGATTTCATGCAGTAAGCGATACTACAATACACAAAGAGGCCACGTCTGTTTATTTTATTTGGCAAATATTTGATCAGATGCCAAACCTAAAATATATTAGAGTTAATCTAAATACAAATTCAAGCTATAATAGAATTGTTAATGTAGATCAGGCTAAAACTATTAAGTATGATATAAAAGTGCTTAGGGGTTTTATTAGAATCTTCGACATGTTTCATCCAAATGAAGTATCATTAGTTAATAGAGTTTTGAATAATGCAGGGCTATTAAAACGTAATCAACATTTCAAATTGATTAAGGTGCGAGAGTTTTTAAGTCAATTAGACTTATACTTATCAGAAAATAATAACTCGGAAGTATTTGGTGTTACTAATGCATTTATATCTAAATTAGAAGTATATGAAGCCGATAATCCTGAAATGCTTTTAATCACTGATAAAGAGTCAGATATATAATAAAAATACGACATGCAATGTCTTTACATTTTAAATGGTAACTAACTTTACAGCAACGGAAATAGGCGATCAAATATTCGCCAAACTACAAGAACCATACCTAGATACGGTCAGGGTATTGTCTTGGGGTATTTTAGCTGGAATAAGCTCTCCTAAAACAATAGGAACTTTACAAATAACAAGTGGAAGTACTGATGTTATTGGTACATCAACTGATTTAGATTTAGTTCAAGGAGATCGGATTTTAGTAGGATCTAATGTATTAGAAGTCCATGAAGTTTATGGGCAAGTTTTTTCAATTACAGCTCCTGCTACATTTTCATCGGCTGCTGCTGTTTGGTATAAGGTACCAGATATACATAATAAATTCGCATACGAATATAGATATTCTCAAAATGGGACTGCCACTGATGGTGGTAACATGTCAGAATTTAGAGCTCTTAATATTGGACAAACTCCAAATGATTTATTAGGTTTAACATTTGACCCGTTAAAACCATTATGGATAGATATTAGAGCAGAAGTTGCTGCACTATCAAGTTTACATACAATTAGCTTTTTTAGTGTAACTTTTGAATTAGAAACACAAGCGGGAACCATTCAATCATGTCCACAAATTTGCAATGACTGTACAGATCCTTATTTAGAAGGATGTACTAATGTTGTGGTAGAATGTAGTGATCCTATTTACAATCCATATAGCCTAAGTAAACCTACTGCAATCTATAAAGAACTTACGGATCTCTCTGCAAACATGTGGGGACACGAAGTAAAATACTTTAGAGTAGAACCTGATAATAGATCTAGGGATGTAGTTCTTATGGAGTACTCATTATATAATGTAGCAGCACAAGGACTAGTTAAAATCTTAGTGCCTGATAACGAAATGCCTAGCCAAGAGTTTCAATTCGATATATTTGGAATGGGCTGGGAAGATTTTGAAGTTCATATTACAAAAGGTCAAATGGAAAATGCATTTGGTTTAGGTAAACCACCAAGAGCTAGAGATTACTTATTCTTTCCATTAATGAATAGAATGTATGAGGTAAGTTCAGTTGCTTTTGCAGATGAATTTAATATGAATATGACTTATTGGAGAGTTATGTTAAGAAAATACGAAGAAAGAACTTCTACAATAGTTGGTGATAGTGCGATCCAAACAGAAATGGACGGACTCACGGTTGGTATGGAAGAAGTATTTGGAGAGGAACTAAAAGATGAGTATGCTAAAACTACTAAACCAGAACAATATCAAACAGTATTTAGCCCAGTGGCAGATGGTGTTAGAGATCGAATACATAATAGTATGACAATTTCAGATATTGAACTTAGAAATAAATGGACAATAATATCTAAAAATCATTATGATCTTTCTTCAATTAAAGATTTAGGTATTGAAGCATTAGTATATAAAAAGATTTCATCGCTATCTATCGATAAAGATTTAGCATTTACTACATGGTTCCAACCTAATTTATCAAATCCAGCTGCTGATCAAGTTTTATTTGATGGCAGGGCGGGATCTGAAGGATTAAAACTAACAGTTAATCAATCAACGGTTAAAGCTTATATAAACGATCAAGTATTTCAATTCCCATTTGCAACAACCCCTGTTAATGGTAGCTGGTATGGAATGATTTTTAATTTAAACAACACATATAAACAAGTAGCAAATTATGTTTACAAACTAGATGCTACTAGTAATGCATCACCAAATATGCCAATAGACCAATCCATGACAGAAGTTATGAATGTAAAAAATGACATTGGTAATAAATTAGGATGGGTAACTGACAAGCAATACTCATTAATGCCGGGTAAATTAAAAATGACTAATATCAGATTATTCAAAAAAACTATTGGTCATGACCAGCATAAGAATATACTACAACAATATGTAGTTAGAGATAATCAGTTAGCAGAGATTATAGATAATGCAATCCCATCAATTCAATTGAGAAGATATAACCAAAGCAGGTAATTTTAACAACAGATCTTTATTCTAGTATAAGTCTAGATATATAAGATATAATATCATATTATGAGCGAAAAGAAACCAACAATATCCGAACAAGCAGATCAAATAAGACAAGAATTAGATGATCTAATTGGGGATGGCGCGATGGAAGTGGAAAGTGATCCTCAAGATCTACCAATCCAAGCAAGACCTACTGATTTGGTTCCGGCAACCAACTATAAAGAATTAAAGTCATCTGCAACTAAAAAAGCAGAAAAGACTATTACAGCTCTTATGAAATTCTATCTTGACGCAGATATTATTGAAAAAGATGAATATATTGCTGCAAAGAAAAGAATGGACGAGATGACAATGTCGTCTTTAATATACCAATTAAATGCAGGTGAAAAAGCACTAACAACTCTACTAGAAACAATTGACTCTGGAGAATTAGCACCTAGAATGTTCGAGGTACTAGCTACTCTACAGAAATCAATGTTAGATATTATTAAGTCGCAAACTATGTATTTAATGGCAGCGGAAGAGGGTACTAAAAGAATTGCTAGAGATCTAGAGATTTATCAGAAGAGATCTAATGATGGTGCAATTGAAGATGCAGGTGGAGACACTAACAATAAAAATATACAGCGAGGTACTAAAGATATTATGACTATGATCCAAGCTGGTATACAAGAAAGTAAAGTCGAAGAAGATATAGAAGATATAGAAGATATAGAACCCACAGAAGAATAATAAATGTCAGACGGAGTAGGAGATAATAAATGGATTCCAAAGGAGGAAGGATCTGCATTAGCAGGAGACAGAATAGTCTGGTCTACTAATCAGATTAATGACTTGTTAGTAGCTATGGATCAGGGTTATAGACCTAAGATTAAGCTGCCATTCTACGAGGGTAGACAGTTTCTAAAGAAGGGTAATATTGTATTTGAGTATACCGACCAGGAAATAACTGAGCTAGCCAGATGCGCCAAGGACATCGTTTACTTCGCGGAGAAGTATGCAGTTGTAATGACAGATAATGGTATTCAACAAGTAAAGCTGAGGGATTATCAAAAGGAAATGTTAAGAAATTTCCAAAGCGAAAGATTTAATATAGTTTTAGCAGCTCGACAAATGGGTAAAACTGTAACAGCCTCTATTTTTAATGCATGGTATGTTACATTTAATATGGATAAGAATACTCTGTTACTTGCTAATAAATCTGATTCAACAAAAGAAATTATTGATAAAGCCAAAACAGTAATAGAGAACTTACCGTTCTTTATGAAACCTGGTATTATTAAATACGATGTAATGAATGTAAGATGTGATAATGGTTGCCGTCTTATTGGACAATCAACCACAGCAAAATCAGGTATTGGATTTACAATTCATAATCTATATCTAGATGAGTTTGCCCACATTCATCCATCGATTGCAAATTCTTTCTATGAGAATGTATATCCTACATTGTCCTCATCTAAAGTCTCAAGAATTACAATTACATCAACGCCAAATGGATTCAACAAATTTTACGAAATATACGCCGCAGCAGATCGTGGCGATAACGAATATCATGCTATGCGTATCGACTGGTGGCAACATCCTGATAGAGACGAATCATGGTACGACAGAGAACTCGGAAACTTAGGTTCAATTGAAGCATTTAATAAACAATACGGAAATGAATTCGTTAGCTCCTCTAATCTACTATTAGACCCAGTAGATATGAAGAAGATGAGAAAAAGAATGAAGCCTTATGTGCATCATGAATTTGACGATTTTGATTATATTAGTATTGATACAAAAGGCCACTTAGAATGGGACCCTAGTTTCGATATTGAATCATGTAATGATAAGAGTAATTTCTGGGTATTCTCAGTAGATATTGCAGAAGGTAACGGAGGGGATGCATCTGTAATTAATGTATTCAGAGTAGACCCTATGAATAAAAAAGAAATCCAGGCAATAGTTAGCCCTGGTGCAATGTATGACTTTTTTAAATTCACACAAGTTTGTAGATTCAGATCTAATGAACATGTAATTGAAGATTTTGCAAAAGTACTATATACATTAGCAGTAGATATATTTAATTCTGAAAATGTAAAAATGATTGTGGAGTATAATACTTATGGTACTGTATTATTTCAATACTTAAGAAGTATATTCCCACAAAGAAATGATTTTGATGATGAAATGATAGTTAAGTTTAAACATAGACATGACGCTAAAACTATAAAACCAGGAATCAAACTTAAATCTGACAATAAAGCTATCTTCTGTCAGAACTTTGCCAAACTTTACAAGATAAATAGATTAGATTTAACAGATGAAGTTACAGTTAAAGAAGCATCATTATTCGGTACGTTATCGAATGGTAGTTATGGTGCTCAAATGGGGAATGATGATGTCATCATGACTTGTATAACTGCAACGGAATTCTTTAATACAACAGACTACGCAGATTTTGTGGAAGAGCTATTAGATTTCATAGAACCAGAGATACATGACGAGATGGAAAGCATCTTATATAAGGACAATGATCAGGCTGGAGATTTACAATATGATATTTATGACCTATTGAAATAATTTTACGAAAGTGTAGGGATATATAATAAAAGAATTAAAAAATAAAAAACGAACAACTATGGCATTAAGTCCCAATTTATTACAGTTCAAAAGTTCAGGCGTATACCGTTTGGAGTTTGACAAGTCGCAAACCGTAAATATTCCAGCGGAGACTATTAGACTGGTTGTAGGTCGATCTAAGAAAGGTCCTTACAACACTCCAGTATTAATAGAGGATGTGGAACAATTTATCCAAGTATTCGGTGGTATCGATAAGTCGTTAGAAAAGAAAAACATGTTTTTCCACAGATCAGCATTAGAATGCTTATCTAGAGGCCCAATCTTAGCATTGAATATGACCACTGCAGATGATAATGATAAAGTAGCTATTTTCTCACCAGCTACAAATTCTTCAGAAGAAGGTCTTACATCAGTACCAAAGACTGGTATTACTCAGTTATTAAAAAAATACAGTGATGTATTTGATACTGACAAGTTTTGGACACCTTCAGATGAGAAGTTATTAACTGCTGCTGGCCAAGACCAAAACCACGCAATTTCATTCGTGAACATTAAACAAGATCCTATCTCAGTTATCGTAAGACAAGCTGGTGATGTTAGAGGGTTTGAAGTTACTGCAAGAAATTGGTATGGTGAAACAAACATTCCAGTAGGAATTGATGCTGATGAATACGTATCAGACTATTTAGTAGATGTATTTGTATTTAAAGGTAAGTTTAATTCGGAAGAATTAAACAACGATCCTACTTATGGAAGCTTCTTTACTTCTAAAGGTTTAGATAAAGCTCAATTCGCTAAATTCGCTGGATTAAGAGAAGTATCTTTATTAGCACAATATACTGGATCTATGATTCCAGAATTCCAAGATAACGAAGGAAGACAATTATACATTGAAACTTTAATTAACATGGAAGCTAGAAGAACAGGTTTATTCTGTGCTATCCAAGAAGATGCATTAGACGTTATTGACCTAGTAGGTAATAATTTCGATGTATATCAAGATTACGAAGTATTATCACATAGAGTAGAACAAGTTGTTACTCCTTTAACTGCAGATTTTACTGCATTTAATGGTAAAACTCAAGTAGACGGAAGTGTACTTGTTATATCTGGTGATGCTGGATTTAACGCTGCAACTTTAGCGGCTCTACCAAATCCAATTGTAGTTAATAAATTCTTACAATCTGCAGAAGCAGATGAATTCGTAAGAATTACAGGTATTAATGATCAAGCTGGTGATAAAGTAGAGATTACATGTGATGGAAACATTAGTCAACAAATTGGCGTTTATGAAGAATATAGTGATACTGTTACAGGTGCAACATGGATTGCAGACGTTCAAATGAGAGTTGATGAGAATGGAAACTTAATCTTTGCATCTGCTCCAGTAGATGTAAATGGAAATCCATCTGTCGGAGATACATTATTAGCCGCAGGTGCAAACGGACCATCAACATGGTTATTATCAGAAAATTCTGGTGAATATGTTGGTATCGGAGCAATCAATGACACTTATACTGATTCAGTATATGGTGGTAATGCTTACAAAGTATCTCCTGCTGGTTCAATAGGCTTCTCAAGCACATTAGCTGGAAATGGAACATTAGTTGCTGCAACTCCATTTGGAGGTAAAAACCAAGCAGTTAATGATAACTTCTCAGTTAACACTATTAATATGAATTCAAGAGCTGTTCCATTTACAACAGGTTGGACATTCACTGATCAAGGTGCAGGTACATTCAAATTCTATAAAGATAACGCTACAGTAGATTTTACTAGTCCTCTAGCAGATGGTACACTAGATATTAAAGTTGGTCAATACATACCAGGTGATGATAACAAACTATCTAGAATTACTAAGATTGTAAAATCTGTTTCAGGTATTACTACATCTTATACATTTACAACACATAGAGCTGTATCGAATGAGCCAACATACTCGCTTAAGAGATACGAAGATGCTGCAGGTGTATATAAAGTGTTCCCATTAGACGGAGCATCACAAGCAGATAAATCTATTGCAGATCTATTAACAGCAATTAAGCCAGGAACTGGTTTAGGTAACGCTTTAGTAGATAAAGATAACATTACATTTAGATATGTTATTGATACATTTGGTTCTTTAACACCAGGTGGTACTATTTTGAATAAAGAAGAATTGACTTTCTTATGTAAAGAAAGACAAAACGCTTCTGCAATTCTTAACGCACCAATGGTAAAAGAATTAAAATCTGCAACTAACCCTTCATTCTTAAATGAAATATCAGGAGCGTTAGATATTAATAACGTAGCAACGGGTGGTAACTTAAACTTAAACCCTAGCGCATTATATACTTTACCTTCAATAAATGAAGGTGCAACTTACGGATTCTATTACGGTCCTGGTTTAAATGTTATTGAAAACGGTAGAACTAAGGTGATTCCACCAGCTGCTTATATTTCAAATAACTTTATCGACAAATACACTGACGCTCTGCCATGGTCAATCATTGCAGGTCCAAGAAGAGGTGTAGTTGGAGGAACTGGAGTACAATCACTAGAATTTGCATTCGATAAGAATGATAGAGATGTACTTGAGCCATTTGGTTACAACCCAATCGTATTCGAAAGAGGCGTAGGTCTAACAATCAAAGGGAACAAGACTGCACAGCAGGGAATCCAATCAGCTTTATCTTCTGCTCACGTAAGAGAGGTATTAATTTACATTGAAGATGGTTTAGCGGAAATCCTTAAGAACTACCTATTTGAGTTCAATACAGCTCAAACTAGATTAGAGATTAAAACTTTAGCAGATAACTTTATGGAGTCAGTTAAAAAAGACGGTGGTGTATATGATTTCAGAAACATTATGGATGTTTCAAACAATACATCAGAAGTTATTGATAACAACATGGGTATTTTAGATACTTTTGTTGAACCAGTTAAAGGATTAGAGATTCTAGTATCTAGAGTAACTGTACTTAACACAGGGGAAATTGCATCAGGAAACTTCTCGTAAAAATTAGAATATATAAATAAAATATAAAATAAACGATATGGCTTTACCACATTATTCAGAAGACCAAACAAGTAGAAAGGGCAAGAACTTTGAACCTGTACAGGCAAACCTATTCGAGGTAACAATTTTACCACCGGATGGAGTCTCAGGGCAAGCGTTGTTCTTACAACACATTAACTCCATTGGAGGTTTGGAATCTCTTCACAGAGAAGTTGCGGCTGTCGAGCAAAAGTATAAGTTCTCAACGAGATCTTACGCTGGTATGCCTGATGGAACAGCAGTTGATATAACTGTTAACTTTTCATTAAACTTAAACGATTCAAACGAGGCTTACCTTTACAAGTCTATGAGAGAATGGTACAGAAAACAATACAATCCTGAGACTGGAGAAATGGGTCTTAAAAAGGATTATGTTGGGACAATTGTTATCGTTCAATTCAATAGAGCTGGTGACATCTACAGAAAAATCACACTTGACGATTGTTTCATGACATCAGGAGTTGGTATGACTGGAGAACTTAGTTACGAATCAGCAGATCCTGCAGTATTAGAAATTGGATGGAGATGCGATGTTTGGAACGAAGAAGTTAACTAATAATTAATTAATAAATTTAAAAAAGAAGGAGTTATGCTCCTTCTTTTTTTAACCAAAGAAAACATAATATAATATCCTAATAATAACAGATTATGAGTGATAAACTAACAAAAAAACTTCAGGTATTGTTAACTGAAGCAGAAGTCAGGGAGGTAAATCGAGTCATCTTAAATGAAGCACTCGAAACCGAACAAAGACCGGTTTCTGTCAGCGCATTTATTAGACAATTAATACATAAAGAATTATCTAATAAAAGTGTAGAACAGAAATCATACATTAAACAAAATCTCAAAAACCTAAAAGAAAAATAATATGAGTGACGAATTAAACAAATTAAACCAAGAGAAGGAAGCACATGCTGCTGCCGCTCTTGAAGCTAAAGAAAGACCTACCAGTAAAACTGTAGATACTTCTGATAAAGCTGATGCAATGACTGCTGCAGTTGCGGCAGGTGGACTAGGTAGAGTTAATATGGAGGAATTTAATCCAGAAGTAGCTAGACCTGCAGATCAAGTATTAGGATGGCATATCCTAGACCTTACTACTTTACCTTCAATGGGTAAGTTTTATCCTGCAGATACAGTTATTAAAATTAGATCTGCAAAAGCTGCTGAAATTAGACATTTCTCTACAATGGATGAAAATAACTATATCGATATGGAAGATAAGTTAAATCACGTTGTAGAATCTTGTTCTCAATTTCAATCCGGTGAAAAAAAGATGTCTTTTAAAGATATTTTAGAAGAAGATAGAATCGTTTTATTACTTTCTATTAGAGATCTTTCTTTCCCAGAGCCAGAGAATAAATTAATGCTTAAGGGTAAAACTATAAAGACTAAAAAATCAGTTGATATAGAATTAGCAGTAAAGAATCTAGTACCGTCTATTATAGATGAGCAAATTGAAGCATACTATGATAAAGGCGCTAGAACTTATGTAATTAAGACTAAATCTGCTGGAGTTGTAAGAATGAAGCCGCCTACGATTGGTATTATGCAAGAAATCACATCTTATCTTAAAGATAGACAAGAGAAAGATCAGGATTTTGATAGAGCATTTATTCAAGTACTGCCTTATATGATTCCAGATTGGAGAACCTTAAGTTTAAATAAGATTTTTCAATTAGAAATGGAATATAAAGGATGGGATGAGAAAAAGTTCATGGTAGTTTATAGGCTAGCTGAAAGAATGAAAATCGGTGTACAAACCGAATTAGAAACAACCTTCGACGGTGAGACGGTGAAAGCCCCTCTTGACTTCCCAGGTGGCATCAAAAGTCTTTTCATTATTTCAGATCTCGCTGGAGAACTACTTTAAGACTAAGTTCTACCTGGGCATACATCTTAGGATGCAACCTTCGGAGATCGAGAACATGTACTACTATGAATTTTGGTATTATGTAAAGAACTTATCGGAGTACATCAAATCTAAGAACAAACAACAATCGGAGCAATCAGAACAACAGGACAAGCAATCGCAATCTATGAGATCGCAATACAGTCCCAAGATGCCAAAAACTCCATCTCTTAAAACTCCATCGTTAAAGATGCCGAAGTTCTAGAGATATATAATAAAGTAAGCAGGGACACCACGCAAGTGGTGTTCTTGTGTACTTAAAAAATTCTAGCGAAGCATAATGGCAGCGAATAAATTCATGCAAAGTATGGGAAGTGCTTTTGACCGTTTAGGTGGTCAAGGTGATGCCTTAAAACTTATAGAAGAAAATACTAGGGAGACTAAAGAAAATCTCGCAGTAGGAGGTGATTTATATTCTCGAATCGACGAGCTGGTAACCACAATCACTAATATTCAAGACGGTAAAGGTAAAAAAGGAGGAGGAGATATAAAACAGGCATTAGCAATGGCTATTATAGCGCCTTCTATGAAACCTATTGGTTTAGGTTTACAATATGTAGTAGATGCTATTAATGCATTAGAAGGTAGTGGATCCGAAATTACAGAAAAAACAGAAGCTCTTATTGGAGGTCTAACTAAGTTAGGCGAGGTAGGTGCATCTATTCTTAAATTTGCAGGCTATATGTTCTTAGCTACACCATTGTTACTGATAGTTGCATTAGCATCCCCACTTATAGCATTATCATTATTTTTAATACTAGGAGCAATATCATTGGCGTCTAAGATGCTTGATGATGAGAAGATGGAGACTTTGGGTAAACTAAAAGGTGTCGGAATAGGCATATTAGTTTTAGCAGGTTCTTTAGCTCTTACATCCTTATTTATTCTACCGGCAATTAAAGGAGCAATAGGTGCTGTATTATTAATAGGATTGATAGGATTCGCTTTAATGCTTATACCACAGAGATCGCTTGATAAAATGGAACAGTTTGGAGATGGTGCTCTTAAATTAGCACTAGGACTCGGAGCTATGGTACTAGTATTTGCAATAACAAGTATAATTATGCCATTTGCAATTAAAGGCGCACTGATGTCTATGTTAATCATTGGTGCAATTGGACTTACATTTTTCTTATTAGAAAAACTAGGAATAATGGATAAAATAGAAGACGGCGCCAGAGGTTTACTAATGGCAGCTGGTGCTATTTTAGGAATTGGTATTGCATTAGCATTATTCCATATTATTTCACCACCTATGAGTGATTTATTAAATATCGCATTAATAGTTGGTGTAATTGGATTTGCGTTTGGAATAATAGGAGCCCTGTTTGGCAAACATATTGAAAAGGGTGCAAAGGCACTGCTTTGGGCAGGTCTAGCAATTGTAGTATTAGGATTAGCATTATTATTATTTGTTAAGATTGTAGGTAATATTTCCGGTGGAGATATAGTAAATTCGTTTGCTCCATTAATATTAATAGGATTGATAGGAGCAGCATTTTATGTTGCAGGTCTAGTTGCTACAGAAATTGCAAAAGGCGCAGGTGCTATGATATTAGCAGGGATCTCTATAATAATACTAGCAGTAGGATTTCTAATATTAAAAAAGGCTATCGGTGATAAAGGCTGGACGTTTATTGGTCAGTCTCTGGCTCTAATCACTGGAATTGGAGTTGTAATGGGTGTTGCAGGACTTGCAGCTCCATTTATAGCACTTGGAGCAGGTGCAATGATACTTGCAGGTGTAGCCTTAATATTAATCGGGGCTGCGATGGCAATCTTAAAGAAATTAGACTTTAAAGCAATGACTAAGGGCGGTGGTATCCTAGGTGATTCTGGTCAAAAGACAAAAGGGTTTATGGGAATTGGCGGTGGTCGACCAAAAACTAACATGGAAGTCATGATGGAAGCAATCGGTAATTCATTTATGTTATCACCATTTGCAATAGCGGCAATGTACGCCGGCGCACCGGCATTAATTATGGCAGGTGTTGCACTACTTACGATTGGAGCTGGAATTGGTAAATTCCAAAAGATTGCTAAAGAAACTAACCTAAAAACGTTAGGTGTTAACGTTAACGAGATAGTATTTACATTATCCAATACATTTGGTAAAATAGGTAAGATGTTCCCGGGAGGCCAACAATCTCTATTTAGTTCTGTATTTGGCGGTGGCAGCGGTGGTTCTGCAGTAGCTCAAGGTATTTCATCCACGATGGGTATGGGTAAAGCCTTAACTGGTATTGCTCGAGGTATGCAGGCAATGGCGAACTTAAAGTTCCCAACAAAATTTGATAAAGAGGGTAATCCAATTGAATTTGAATCTATGGATTCAGATGCTCCACAAAGGGTTGCAAAGAATGCAGCAATGATTACAAGTACACTTGCTAATGTGTTTGGTGAAATAGGTACAAAATATCCAGGAGGTAAAAAATCACTATTCCAATCTATCTTTGGCGGTGGTAAATCTAATCCAGTAGCAGATGGTATATCTGCAACCATGGGTATGGGTAAAGCCTTAACTGGTATCGCATCTGGTTTCCAAAACATGGCAAACCTTAAGTTTGCAACAGGTTATGATAAAGAAGGTAAAGCAACTGGCTATGAATCAATTAATATTGAAACATCTCTTCCAAAGGTAATGGCGAATACTAAGGCTATCGTAATAGGTCTATCTAGTGTATTTGCAGAAGTTGGTAGCTCTCAAGGGGCTCAGGGTAGTACATGGTTTTCTAGTTCTACCTATGATAAAGGAGTTGCTGTTGTTCAGGAAATGGGTATGCCATTAGTAAATTTAGCTTCAGGCGTTCAAGCAATGGCAAATCTTAAATTTCCAACAGGATTTGATAAAGACGGTAAACCAACCGGTTTTGAGACTATTTCAGATGTTAAAGGTATTAAATCTAAAATTGGTACAAATACACGAATGTTAATAGAAGCACTAACTGATGTATTTACAGTTATCGGTGGTGGTAAATCTAAAACTTCATCTTGGTGGCAAGGAGAAACTAAATTTGAAAAGGGTATTGAAGTTGTTAATATGGTTGGAGAGCCATATAAGAAATTAGCTGATTCTATTAAAGACATCATAGGTCTAGTTGGTAAATTAGATACAAAGGCGTTTTCCGGAAAGATAGAAGATATTGTTGGAGTATTTACAGCAGACGAAATCGTAGGTGCAGATATAGGTCTAATGAATTCTAAAAGATGGTTAACGGATTCGATTGGAAGCACATTTGAAAAATTAGGAAAAGGTGTCCCGGCAATTACATCAGCATTAGGAGCATATAAACCAGAAATAGGTAAATCATTCTTTGGAAACTTTGTAGGACCAGTAGATCTAAAAGATATTAATGGATCTTACACAAATCAAAGACATTTATGGAATGCAGTTGGAGCCAATATGACGACGACAGCAGTAGCAATGCCTGGTATTTCAACTGCCATTAACAGCATGGATATGGAGAAGCTAGTTGAATCTAGAAAACTATTTGAAGCACTTGGTGTTCTTTCAAATGGTGGAGAGCCTAGTGATATACTCGGAAGAATGGGAGAATCGCTTGAAGAGGCTTTACAAAATTTAGCTGATATGTTACAAGAATTTAAAGGTAGTGTAGAAGAAGGTGTTGCATCTCAAAGTGCAGCAACTGGAGGATTATCAGATACTTTATCTAATATGGGTAAAGCGATGAATCCATTCTCATCTAGCAAGAATAGTTCTTCTGGTGGCGACGGCGGAAGCGACAAAGTAGTTAGTGCAGTTAAGGCATTACAATCAGCTCTGATTTCTCAAGGTATTAAGGTTAAGAAAGGCGGCGGTTTCTTTGGCTAATAAATAATATATGATTTATATTTGCGCACAACCAGCTACGTTTTATTATGCGTGGCAAGTAGACACAATGATACATTCTTTTCATAAGAACGATGTGGATCTTAATGATGTACATATTGTATCAGCAATTCATACTAAAATAGATAATCATTTTTTAAAAGTTAGAGATAAGTGGGCTTCTCGTGGGGCTATATTTGAATTCTATGAGGACACCAGAGTCAATCCTGGATATATTTCATCAATAAGACCACATATATTAGAGAAGCATTGGCTGAAGTACCCAGAACTAGCCAAGAGCCATGTATTCTATCACGATTGCGATATTGTATTAACTAAACCTATTCCGGATTTAGATATTAAATTAAATTCTAATACAACTTACGTATCAGACACGATTGGTTATATTGGAGCAACTTATATAGAATCTAAAAAGAATGGGTTATTACAAGCAATGTGTGACATTGTAGATATAGATATAAATCTAGTAAGATCTAAGCAAAAACAATCCGGAGGAGCTCAGTATTTATTACAACCGGGAATAGATGTTAATTTTTGGAAAGCAGTATATAAAAACTCTGAAGAACTCTTTGTAACAATATCTAAAGAAATAAGTATAATAAAAAGGTCAGATCCAGATTGGCATGAACTTCAAATATGGTGTGCTGATATGTGGGCCGTGTTATGGAATTTATGGAAGATGGGTTTAGAAACCATAATACATGATGATTTAACATTTACATGGGCAACTAACAAAACAGAAGTATGGCATAGAAACGCAATATTTCATAACGCAGGTGTAACTATGGAAAGTTCTACAATGCCATTCTATAAAGGAAAATACATGCGAACAAATCCAACTGTAGCAGAAAGACCTTCAGATGAATGGGCTTCCCAAAAATATTACGATTTAGTTGTTGAAGCATGGAACGATACAAACACCATGCCTGTAGTAAAAAGGATGGATCCGTCAATTGTTACTAAAAAATTCTAAACTTTTTTAAACTTTCGTGTATAAACTTTAAATAAACGTTTATGATAACAAGCACTACATCACACTACAATAGTTCAACTATTAATTCGGCGACTTACAACTTTACAGATAAAACCCTAACCGTGGTTTTTAAATGGGCAACGTATACTTATGAAGCAGTTGATGTAGCAACATGGGTTAACTTTAATAAAGCAGATTCTCAAGGTAAAGCTCTTAATGAATTTATTAAAGGTGAATTTGAATATGCTAAGTATGAAGAAACGGTTATTAAATATGAACCTAGTGGTCTTGTTAAGAATATTACAGCACCTGGAAGTTTATTAGATGAATTACCTCCAACTGATTATCAATTAGACAATTAATATGAAAAGATTAAAAAGATTTTGGAAATATTTGCAATGGCTAGAAGAACAGAGAATGAAAGCTGCGATTCATAGCTGTAGTGCAGGACCATTAATGTAAAAATAAAATTTAAAAACCAACCAACAATAATTATCATGATAGAACAAACATTCGTATTTTTACTAGGAGTATCTATAGTAGTAATAATAGCTAACACTATTAGGAGCTATAAGTTAAGAAACCAAATGTCAGACTTACAAGAGCATATTGAATACCAAGAAGACTGGATTCAAGATTTAGAAGAAAGACAAAACGAACTTGAATCTTATATAGAAGATGTAGATTCTAATCTTGCTGATATGTCAAGCCAGATTGATGAGTTAGACTCTGATTCAGACGATATCTTTGAGTCTCTTAATAAGATAAAAAAGAAAGTAAAAAAGGAATTCCGAGCAAAGGCTCATTCAGCATTACGTAGATAATCTAAATACTTGCCAATGACCGATTACCAACAATCAATAGAGAATTCGTTCATGATGTTAACGGGTCAGGCAACTCTTGAGACTATTATACTCACACTTAATCTTCATTTTCAAGGAGATGAGGCTTCGGAAAACTTTCCAATATTCTTTATAGAACCATATAGTACCCCTGATGAAGATCAAATAGATGCAATGATTTGGCACTTTGAACTATATGAAGAATATGAAAAATGTGCATGGTTAAATGATTACAAGATGAAACTTTAGATAACTATGGGCTATAAAATACAAATACATTCCAATATGACAAAGGTAAGCATTATAGAAAGATTATTAAATCAAGGGCACATTGTCCTAGAAGCAGCAGAGATGCTCCTTAATAGAACCGGCGATTACATGAAAATTTTAAAACATCTAACAGAAGATGGGCCTATCAGTAATAAAGAGGCATTAATAATTTTATCAGAAGATCCAGCGCCTAGTATACAGAAGCATCCAGATTACACACAAGGGCCTAATCCATACTTTACAGATCCTAATTGGACAGGAAAACCCGGCGAAATATATTGCCAAACCAGTACTTGGGAATATCCCGATACAAAGTTTACGATTAAGCCAAGCTAAATTACAAATACATTCCAAAATGAAAAGGTCAACCAAGATCACAAAGGCCCCGGAATCAGACGAAGATCGTCGCAAGATATTGCAATTTAAAAAGAAAAAGCAACGTCAAAAAGAGCACAGTATTAATTACAAACACGTTAGGTCACTAACAGATCTAGATGATTATGAACAATAATATAATTTCTAAATAACAATATTATGCCAGAGTTAGCGGAACTTAAATTTACAGCAGACTACGTCAATCAAGTATCAGAGGGGATTACTTTCACAAAAGTAGAAAAGAATCCAGTCCATAAATGTGATGACCTAAATATTCCTTTTACAAAGTTTAAGATTAAAGCTAAATCAAAAGGAAAAGAAATGGTACTCTACTTCTTAGATAACCATTCAGATCAATTTGTTACAGTTAGAATTACAATGGGTATGTCTGGTCATTTTAAGCTAACCCATACTGGACAAGAGTTAAAACATTCTCACCTTAAATTTTATTCCAATGCAGATACTACATTATCATTTGTAGATGTCAGACGTTTTGGTAAATGGAAACAAGGTTTAGCATGGTCAGATGGCAGAGGTCCAGATCCAACTACAGAATATGATGAATTCTGGAAAAATGTAATGACTAACTTAACTAAGCTAAAGAAGCCACTATATGAAATGCTAATGGACCAAAAGTATTTTAATGGTATTGGTAATTATTTAAGAGCTGAAATCATTTTTAGAGCAGGAGATGTAGATCCATTCTTACCAGCTGGTATGCAATTAGCTAAATATCCTAAGCTATTAGACTTATGCCGAGATATACCACTTCTGGCGTATGCTAAGGGTGGTGGAAACATAAAGGATTGGGATAATCCATTTGGAGACGAGGCTATCCAAGAACGCTTTATGTTATGCTATGGCAATGGTGAAATGTCAAAGAGAAAAGATAGAAATGGTAGAACATTCTGGTATGATAAGAAATGGGATAATGTACCAACTAGTAGAGACGAATTAGGAGACTATTTATACAAATGAAAAAGAAGGAAAGAATGCAAAACCTGATTATTATCGGACATCCAGATGAGAAATCATTCTGCTACAATGGTATTTTTAAAACCATACAAAAAACATTATTAGAGTCAGATTAT
>TARA_B110000238_G_scaffold123597_1_pt1 | contig 25154 bp, 24 predicted proteins | sample TARA_B110000238 | Tara Oceans TARA_B110000238 (sample SAMEA4397569) | marine metagenome | biome: Polar Biome; feature: [SRF] surface water layer (ENVO:00010504); material: water (ENVO:00002006), including particulate matter (ENVO:01000060) such as... | depth 5 m | reverse complement strand
ATTTGATTTTTTAATTTCTACAAATATAAATAAAAACTATGACCTACATTTTTCATGTAGTTTTAGTTTTTTTAATAAAGTATAGTTTTTTAAGTTTAAATGTAATTTTGAAACTGTATTTTTGAAAACATGAAATATAGGCAACTTACCAAAGAACAATTTGAAAGTTTACACCAAGAATTTGCGCAGTTTTTAGCAAGTCAAAAAATAGATGTAACTGAATGGAATCGGATAAAAAAAGAGCAACCAAAGCTAGCGGAAGATGAGATGAATGTTTTTTCTGACGTTGTTTGGCAAAACGTAATAACTAAGACAAAATATGTAGATCATTTTTCTGAAACTACGGTAAACTTGTTTAAATGTGATGAAGAAGAAATTCATAGAATTGCTATCAAAATAAATTGGGATATTAATTTATTGGAGCAAGATGGCTTTGAATGGTTGCTGAAAAACCCTATGGACAATTCAGTTGATGTTTTCAAAGGCTCAAAACCTTATAATTCTATAAGAAATATAGAGGTTTTTGATTTAATTGAAAAAGGAGGGGCAATTTCTAAAGGTGAAGTATTTGATTATTTTAGTCAATTAGTTAGTTAACAAATCTTAAATATTTTCTTTCAAAAAAAAGCATCTTGTCGATACTTTTTGGTATTTCAGCCTTACTTTTGATTCTTTTAGCATGCTATTTAGAAAAATGATTTACTTTAAGCCTATTTTGCAAGAAAAAAATTATAATTCTATAAAGTGATATGGAGAAATTTTTAAAAGTTTTATTGGTAGAAGATAATTTAATTGAGATAATGAAAATGAAAAGAACTATTTCGTTATTAAAATTAAAGCATACCATATATGAAGCTAAAAACGGTGAAGAAGCTCTAAATTTTTTAGAGAGTAAAGCTAATATTCCAGATATTATTCTTCTAGACCTAAACATGCCCAAAATAAGTGGCATTGAGTTTCTTAAAATTATAAAAGCCAATGATGATTTAAAACATATACCTACCATAATTCTAACAACATCTAACAATCAAAAAGATTTATTACAATGTTATAGTACAGGTATGTCTGGTTATGTTTTAAAGCCTTTAAAGTATGAGGATTATATAAAGAAAATTGAAGCTGTTCTTGCGTACTGGAGTATAAATGAGTTAAGAAAATTATAATATAATAAAGATTGTATGTACCAAGTTTTTGGATTTAGGGGAAGAGAAGTCTGAACTAGAATCGGATGGTATTTGCAGAATAACTTGTTCTTATGGTTTTACGGAAATGTTACCGTTACTTCAAAATTTAAGATAGCAAACTACGGTTTTAATTGGTGATTTTTTATTAGCCTTTGGCGAACAATTTTTTTTAGTTATTAAAATAATTCATTTCAGCTTATTAACTATCTGCAAAAATTCTAAAGAAGCGCTTTTGTCTATTTAGAATTATATTTGGATAGAGGTTGAAAAAAATTACTCTAATTCAGAGTTACCTACTTTTGTTGTGCAAATTAAAGATGTGAGCTCATTGACAATGGTTTATAAATATAGCAGGACAATCCATCACTTTTAATTGTGATTCATGAACAAAACCTTTAACCATTTGCATGCTGCGGTCAACCATAGAACTTTATAAAATAAGATGAAACAGAAGCTCGGTTTATTCTTCATAAAAATGAATGAAATAAGAAAATTGCTACAATGTAAAATATAATTCAACTTTAAATCTAACCAAGGTAAACCTTTTGAAGATTCACTAAAGACCCAATGTTTTTTTGAAATTTCTTGAATTAAATGAATAAAAAACAAAATAAGTTAAGAAATTTGTTCTTCGGGTAAAAGAATTCAAATGGATTGATTTTTTTATTCATAATTGTTATATTTTACTGCAGTAGTTATCTTAATTGTTAAAAAAATTGTAAATTTATACTTGACTATTATTTCATGTTTAAAAAATAAAATATTAGTTTTTAATTTTTTAATACCCCGAAAAAGCAAGAAATGAAAATTGTTCAGTTAAAGAAGGTTAAAAATAAAAGATTAGAATATTTATCAGAAAACCAAAGTTTGAAAGAACCTTTGGTTTTCATTTTTGGTAACAGATATATGTTACAAGAGAAAAATGTTTTTGACGAAATAAGAGCAATTTTTAAAGATGGCCATCTTGTTTTTGGTTCAACTGCGGGAAATATTACTTCTGAATCTGTAGATGATGAAGCTATTACCATAACAGCAATTGAGTTCGAAAAAAGTAGTTTTATTATTAAAACGTCTAATGTTTTAACTTCTGAAATCGAAATAAATGGTTTAAAAACGGGTAAGGAACTCATTAAACAACTACCCCAAGAAGGTTTAAAATATGCATTTGTAGTCTCTGATGGTAGTTTTATAAACGGAAGTCAACTTACTTTAGGTATGAATGCCGCAGCTAATAATAATCTTTTAATTACTGGCGGATTATGCGCTGATGGTCCAAGGTTCGAAGTAACTTTATGCTCATATAATGAGCGTCCTAAAGAAGGTAAAATTGTTGCAATAGGTTTTTATGGAGATTCCTTAGAAGTATCTTTTGCTACGAGTGGAGGATGGATTCCTTTTGGTCCTGAAAGAATTGTAACGAAATCTAATTCTAATATTTTATATGAATTAGATAATAAACCTGCTTTAGATTTATATAAACAGTATTTAGGAGATAAATCTAAAGAGCTACCCGCATCGGCATCATTATATCCTTTAAAAGTAAAATCTTCAGATAACAAGAAATCAATTGCTAGAACAATTTTAAACATTAACGAAGATGAAAATTCGATGATTTTAGCAGGTGATATTCCAGAAGGATCTCATGTGCAATTAATGATGACAAATGCAGACAGTATCATAGGCGCAGCAGAAATAGTAGCAGTCCAAGCTTCAAAGTTTAGAAAGAGTAAACCAGAGTTAGCAATTTTAGTCAGCTGTTTTGGTAATAAAATAGTTTTAGATCAAAGAGTAGAAGAAGAAGTAGAAGAAGTAATAGAAGTAATTGGTAAAAAAACTACAATTTGTGGTTTTTACTCTTATGGAGAGCTTGCTCCTTTTAATCGTGAAATAAATTGCCAGTTGCATAACCAAACAATGGCGATTACCTTAATCAGTGAATAATGAATTCCCTTTTAAAAAGACAATTAAGAAAATATTTGCCTAAAGAATTACAATCTAATAAAGATTTAGAAGTTTTTTTAGAGTCAATAAATAGATCTTATACTACTACACAAAATCAGTTTGCTATGCTGCAAAGAGCAGCTTCTATTAGCTCTAAAGAGCTTTTTGAATCCAACAAACAATTAAAACAAGAGTCTGAATCTCAAAAAGAGATAATTTCTAAATTAAATAATGTTATAACTACGTTAAAATTTTATGGTTTAGATGATGTAAAAAACTTGGAAATTACAGATTCTTTAGAGCTAGTAGATTTTATTGATAATCAAACAAAAGAGATTCTTGAAATTAATAAACAGAAAGATAAGTTAGTGTCAAATCTAAAGCGTCAAAATAAAGAACTAAATGATTATGCGCACATGGTTTCTCATGATTTAAAATCTCCACTTCAAAGTATAGACGCTTTATCAACTTGGATTAAAGAAGATTTTGCTGAAGGTTTGGGTAATGAAGGACGAAAGGTTGTAAACTTAATTCGAGAAAATGTAGAAAAGATGGATACCATAATTAGAGGTATTTTACAGTATTCAACGATAGGTAAAGTGGTAAAGAAGCGATATAAAGTAGACTTGAATAGCTTAATTGATGATTTAATATTAAAAATTGATAACCCAAAACATGTCAAAATTTTAAGGTTATATAAATTTCCAACTATTAATGGTGATCTTGATAGATTAGAATTGCTTTTTTACCATTTAATTGACAATGCAATAAAGTTTAATGACAAAGAAGAAGATGGTTTCGTAGAAATAGGTTGTCAAGAAGAAGCTGATTTTTGGAAGTTTTCAATTAAAGATAACGGAAAAGGGATTGAAAAAAATTATTTCGATAAAATTTTTATTGCTTTTCAAAAATTAGAAAACGATTTTAAATCTGCGGGAATAGGTTTGTCTATTGTCCAAAAAATTGTTGAAGCTTATGAGGGAAATATTTCGTTACAGTCCACTCCAGATTTGGAGACAATTTTTACATTTACCTTAAAAAAATAAGGCTACATGTATTGAGGTTTTTATGCACAGATAAACGTTTTATAATAATTAGCCATAATTAATCGTGATGTTAAAATATAATTAATCCTCAAATATTAATAATATGCTCCTAGAAATCTTAAAATAAAAGAATGTTTATTGTTTAAAAGAAAAAATTGTAACGCCAAATGTTATTCTATTTTAAATTTATTTTATCAAGAAAATTAATGTTAAAAAAAGAGAATATTAAACATTGATAAGGTTGCTGAAATTGATGAAATCGGATTAAAATTAATGCAACAAGTAATGATACTTTCTTTATCAAACGGAAAAGACTTTTCTAACATTGATGAAGGTTGTAAAGACGTTTGCGATTACTTTTATACAGGTTCGATCCACTAATTTTTATGTTTTGCGTAATAATTGAAGTAACTGATCTGTTCCTAGACTTGCTACATTCTTAATAATTGTTAGATTGTCAAAATTTTTTTCAGAAACGGAAGGTTTAGGATCTATAAAATAAATGGGTATATTTCGTTGTATATAATTTATTAAACTAGCAGCAGGATACACATGCATTGAAGTGCCAATAATTACCAAAATATCAGCCTTTTGAACAATTTCTATTGCTGTGTCCAACATAGGTACCATTTCACCAAACCAGACAATGTGAGGTCTTAACTGACTCTTATTTTTGCATAAATCACCTAAAAGTAAATCTTTATTCCAATTTGAAATTAGATGTTCATCCAAAGAACTTCGAACTTTTAAAAGTTCTCCATGCAAATGAATTATTTTAGAACTCCCAGCACGTTCGTGTAAATCATCTACATTTTGAGTAATTATTTCAACATTAAAATCTATTTCTAAATCCACTAAATTCGCATGTGCTTTATTAGGTAAAACTTCTAGTAATTGTTTTCTACGTTGATTGTAAAAATCTAACACTAATTTAGGGTTTTTAGCAAAACCTTCTGGAGTGGCGACTTCCATAACGTTATGACCTTCCCACAAACCGTTAGCATCTCTAAAAGTATTGATACCGCTTTCAGCAGAAATCCCTGCACCTGTCAAAACAACTATTTTTTTCATTTATATTATATTTTAGAGCAAATAAAATAGATAAGATTAAACACTGAAACCTTTAATCTTATCGAATAAGATGTTTTAAGAGATTTCATTGTAGTAAAAATAATAATAAAATGATAAATTTGTAAATATGATTGATAAAAAACTATTAAATTATTTTGAAAAATATTTAACAGAGAAGCGAAAAGCGACCTTTAAAAGAGTTTTAACGAATAGAACCAAGCATTTTACAGTAGTTTTAGAAGATATTTATCAGCCACATAATGCAAGTGCTGTGGTTAGAACTTGCGATATTTTTGGAGTGCAAGACTTGCATGTTATTGAAAATAAATATGTGAACAGAGTTTCTAAATACGTGGCAAAAGGTTCTCAAAAATGGATTACTTCTGAACGTTATAATTCTGATGGCGATAACACTAAAATTTGTCTGAACGCTTTAAAAAAAAATGGATATCAAATTATAGCAACAACACCACATAACGATTCTTGCTTATTGCAAGATTTTGATATCAATAAAAAAACTGCATTTGTTTTAGGAGCGGAGGCAGATGGCGTTTCTGAAACGGTAAAAAGCCAAGCTGATGGATTTCTGAAAATTCCGATGGTTGGTTTTACAGAAAGCTTGAATATTTCTGTAGCGGCTGCAATTATTTTACAAGAGGTCACTACTGCATTGAGAAACTCAAAGATTGATTGGCAATTATTAAAAGAAGAAAAAGAGAGTTTATATTTCGATTGGGTAAAGAAAACAATTAAAAACGTTGATAAAATTGAAGCGTTGTATTATCGTAATTTAAAGGAATGAGTTATTAATAGAAAGTAACTATAAATAGTGTGATGAGAGTTCAACTCGCTATTTAAGTTAGATAGTTTCCGTCAAAATAAAATAAACCTTACTTTTTCTTTTTTTAGTTTGATTATTTTTTAAAATCTCAAAAAAGACAAAAATTAATCAACAATTACTTTTTCAATAGTCGATGTAGAATCACATCGTTTTACATACAAATGAACGTTTTTTAAATCGTCTTTGCCAGTCACATAGTATTCAGCACATGGCGTTTCTCTTGGTTTTCCTTTTCCAAAATCAACATCACCCAAATATAAAATAGTAGAAATGTTTGTTGAATCTATATCATATCTTTCCATTGATTTTTTGGCTTCCTCAGAAAAAATACGATCTTTAATTCTGATTGTCTTTAAAGTTCTGGCATCCATCCCATAATCGAAGGTTGCATTTTTCTTTTGCCAAAAGAAATAAGTAGCCACCGCACCTAATGAAAATCCCACTAAATAATACCCAATCCTTTTAATAAGCATTCTAAAAATTTGAAGAGCAAATTTATGGAAATTGAGTTGTTTTTTGGATATAATTATAACTTATTTCATATCCTTTCTTCCAGGTCTAAAGAAACCTAAATGACAAAGAAAGACAGTTTCGTCAATAGACCAATGAGGCCGTTTAAAAAAATGATAAATTAAATAAGATTTCGCGTTTTATTTTTAAAGAATTAATAAATTAATATCTCTAAAAGGTAAATCAAACCAATCTGCAACGGTTCTATTTGTTAAAACTCCATGATAAAAATACATGCCATTTCGTAAGCTTTTGTCAAAACGAGCCGCATTTTCAAAACCACCCTCTTCAGCAATATCTAATAAATACGGTGTAAAGATGTTACTAATAGAAACGGAAGCTGTTCTAGCATATCTAGAAGGAATATTGGGTACGCAATAATGTATAACACCATGTTTAACAAAGGTTGGTGAGTTGTGTGAAGTAACATTAGAAGTTTCAAAACAACCGCCTCTATCAATACTAACATCGACAATAATAGCACCTTCTTTCATTTGCTCTATCATTGTTTCTGTAGCTACAATTGGTGATCTGTTTTTGCCTCTAATAGAGCCAATAGCCACGTCACAGCGCATTAATGCTTTTGCAACCGATTTTGGTTGCAGCGTAGAAGTGTAAATAGACGCGGGTAAATAACGTTGTAAATTACGTAATTTAGAAATTGAATTATCAAAAACTTTTACTCTAGCTCCTAATCCTAAAGCAGTTCTTGCCGCATATTCGCCAACAGTTCCTGCTCCAAAAATAACAACGCTTGTTGGCGGCACCCCGCCAATGTTGCCAAATAATAATCCGTTTCCTTTATTCACCCCACTCATTAACTCACCTGCAATTAATATAGAAGCGGTTCCTGCAATTTCACTTAAAGATCTTAACACAGGGTAGGTGTCATGTTCATCTTTTATATAATCAAAAGCAATTGCCGTAATTCTTTTTTTAGCTAAACCTTCAAAGTATTTTTTAGATTGCGTTTTTAATTGAAGAGAAGAAATTAAGGTTGTTTGCGGGTTTATATAACTAATTTCTTGTTCGGTTGGTGGTGCAACTTTTAAAATGATATTACATTTAAAAGCTGCTTCAGAATCATAAGAAATTTTTGCCCCAGCATCAGAATATTCTTTATCTGTAAAATTAGCACCATCACCAGCACCCGTTTCTATAACAACTCTATGGCCGTGTGCAGAAAGCGCTGTAACTGCATCTGGCGTTAGGCAGACGCGTTTTTCTCCAATATAAGTTTCTTTTGGAAGACCGATAAAAAGTTCACCTTTTCTCCTTTTAACTTCTAGCATTTCAGTCTGTGGTAGTAACTCTTCTTTACTAAAGGGAGAAAATTGACTCATATAATATTTTTTATTTTAATTGAATATTACGCTGTCCATCCTCTAAAATTGTAAGGTGAATTTCAACAGCGTTTAAAGGTAGTAAATTTTCTATATTTTCTGGCCACTCAACAAGACACCAATTATTATGATCAAAATATTCTTCAATACCTATATCTAAAGCTTCTTCTTCATGCGTAATTCTATAAAAATCAAAATGAAAAACTTTTTCATTTTTTGAGGTTTGATATTCATTTACCAAAGAGAAAGTAGGAGAAGAAATTTTATCTAGAACATCTAATTCTTTACAAATTTGTTTAATAAGTGTTGTTTTTCCAACACCCATTGATCCATAAAATAAAAGCGTTTTATTTTTTGCTAATAAAATAATATCAGAGGCAATTTTAGATAAATTTTCTATTGAATAGTCTTTATTCATGACAACAAAAATAGTGAAGAAAATTTATTATTTGTATAAAACAAAGATATTGTATTCATTAGTTTTAGCTAATTAAAATATAACTCATGAGTATTGAATAAATATAAGGCTTAATTTACTTTTATGAGATTACAAAAATTATAAAAATTACAAAAACTATGAGAAATCTATTTCTTATTACAATTTTGAGTTTAATTTTCTGTGGAAATATAAATGCTCAAAAAACTACCCAAGAGATTGAAGATATCACAGAAGAGTATGCAGAAAACATAGAAGAAAGTAAAGAAAGAAAAAATGCAACAGGAATTTCTGAAGGGTTAACTGGTTTTGGGTTTGATTATGCTAATAAGCTTTCTAGTTTTGGAATTACTTTAGGCAAAGAATATACTATTATAGCTGTTTTTAATGGAGATTATGGAGAAGGTAAATATACTTTTGATAGTGAAAATATGTGGATTTTAGACTATCCTGTACTTGGTAATCTTTGTGCAGAGTTAGGTCTTAAAAAAAACTTACTGTATTTCGTTTTGTTATAGAATCCAAAAGCTAAAAGAAGCCGTCTAAAAGAAATTATTAGGCTATTTTTTTTTGTGATTTTTTTGGTTTTAAAGAAAATAATTTTTCGTTTATAGTTCTCTAATTTTAAACTAATATTAGTAGTATTTCTTAAAAAAGAATACTTAGTTTCTAGTTGATTGATAAAAAGATCATTTAGAGGTAATCTATTAACTAACTGTTATTGTTAGTTAATAATTTTAGTTCTTTTATTTTTTGTGATTTGTGCTAATCAAAAGTACCATATTTATTCGATTACTCTCACCCGAAAGTTTTAAAAAAGAAAGAAGGGGAATCTACAGATGATACATGAAAAATAGATTATTCGATTAACTTGTCCGAATTATAGTGTGTATTAAAATAATGACACTAGTATTAAAAAATAAAAGTCGCTTTTAGTTTTAGAGATTTTTTGAATTTAAAAGAGGTTGATATAATTTAAAACACCTATAAAACTCAAAGATTTCTAGATCTGTGAGTTTAATTTTTTAGTAAAAAAAAATGTTTTAGGTAAACAGAATACTAGAAATAATGATGATCAATAGTTTTTATTCTAAAGTTAATGTAAAAGTAGTCAAATAATAAAAATATAAGAAGGACTTTTACTTTGGACTATAAACAGCGCAAGGAATAATCACCTCTTCTAAAGAAACGCCTCCATGCTGATAGGTGTTTTTAAAGTATTTTACAAAATGATTAAAGTTATTTGGATAAGCAAAAAACAAATCCTCTTTCGCAAAAATAAAAGAACCATTCATGGCTACTGTGGGTAAAAAAATATCTTTCGGATTTCTTACAGCATAGACATCTTTCTCTTCATAACTTAAACTTCTACCTGTTTTATAGCGTAAATTAGAGCTTATGTTTTTATCGCCAATTACTTTTGTAGGGCGCTTACAATTAATGGTTCCATGATCTGTGGTTATAATTAATTTCTGACCTAATTGTTGTGCTTTTTGAATAATTTCAAATAATGCTGAATTCTTAAACCAGCTCGAAGTTAAACTTCTATAGGCTTTGTCATCTCCAGCCAATTCTTTAATAACCTCCATTTCTGTTTTAGAATGAGATAGCATATCAACAAAGTTGTAAACAACAGCCGTTAAATCGTTTTGTTTTGTTCCGTTAAAATTATCTGCTAATTCTTTACCGCTTTTTAAATTTGTTATTTTGTAATATTCATGTTTAATATCTAAACTTAATCTTTTTATTTGTGCAGTTAAAAAATCATTTTCAAATAGATTCATGCCACCTTCGTCGGTGTCATTTTTCCAAAAATTTGGATAACGTTTTTCCATTTCTGAAGGCATTAATCCAGAAAAAATTGCATTTCTAGCATATTGAGTTGCTGTTGGTAGAATAGAGAAATAAGAATACTCTTGTTCTTTTTTATAGTGGTTATTGATTAAAGGTTCTAAAATCCTATACTGATCGTAGCGTAAATTGTCAATCACAATCCACAAAACACCTTGCTCTTTGCTTAATTCAGGAACTACATAGTTTTTAAACAACGTATGAGAAAAAGTAGGTTTGTCATGAGCCGTTAAAAAATCTTCATAATTTCTTTTTATAAATTTAAAAAACTGTGAATTTGCCTCTTGTTTCTGACTTTCTAAAATACCCAACATTCCTGAATCACTAATATTTTCTAATTCTAATTCCCAATGAACCAATTTTTTGTAAAGCTCAATCCATTCTTCATAAGAATTCACCATGGATAAATCCATAGAAATTTTTCTGAATTCTTGTTGATAACTCGAGGTTGTTTTTTCTGAAATCAACCTTGAATGATCTAAATTCTTTTTCAAACTCAATAAAATCTGACTAGGATTTACTGGTTTTATCAAATAATCAGCAATTTTAGAACCAATGGCCTCTTCCATAATATACTCTTCCTCGCTTTTTGTAATCATAACCACAGGCAAGTTTGCTTGTTTTTGTTTTATTTCTGAAAGTGTGTCTAAACCACTTAAACCTGGCATATTTTCATCTAAAAAAACGATATCAAAATTTTCTTCATCAACTAAATCAATCGCATCAGCTCCATTTGTGCATTTTGTAACCTTATAATTTTTGCGTTCTAAAAAAAGAATGTGAGGTTTTAGTAATTCTATTTCATCATCAACCCATAAAATTTGTATTCTACTCATAATTCATTTTTAAGTGTTAGCATTTAACGTTAAATGTACAGTTTTGTTATATTTTTAGATGCTTTAAAATGATAAAATATTGCCAAAAAAAATATTGTTCGTACTTTGCCGTAGATTGATAAAACAAATCTTTTGAAGAAAAAAAAACCTAATAAATTAAAAATTTTAAATGACCCAATCTATGGATTTGTGCAAATTCCAAACTCACTAATCTTTGATATTATAGAACACTCTTATTTTCAACGTTTAAGAAGAATCGCACAAATGGGGTTTTCTAATTTGGTATATCCAGGAGCAAATCATACTCGTTTTCATCATGCTTTAGGTTGTATGCATTTAATGCAAAAAGCGGTCAGAGTTTTACAATTTAAACAAATTGAAATTTCTAAAGAAGAAGAAAATGCTTTATGCATCTCTATTTTGTTGCATGATATTGGTCATGGAGCTTTTTCTCATGCCTTAGAACACAGTATTGTTAGCGACATTTCTCATGAAGAAATTTCACTAAAATTCATGAAAAAATTAAATGACGAGTTTGATGGGAAATTAGATTTAGCTATTGAGATTTTTGAAGGAAAATACCCCCGTAAATTTTTATGTCAGTTAATTTCTAGTCAGTTAGATATTGACAGATTGGATTATTTAAAGCGAGATAGTTTTTATACAGGTGTTACAGAAGGTAATATTTCATCAGATAGATTAATTGTGATGATGAACGTTAAAAATGATGAATTAGTTATTGAACAAAAAGGTATTTATTCAGTAGAGAAATTTTTAGTAGCCAGAAGATTAATGTATTGGCAAGTATATTTGCATAAAACGGGTTTGGTTGCAGAAAACATGTTGGTAAACGTTTTAAAACGTGCTAAAGAACTAGCTGAAAAAGGAGAGGAGCTTTATGCAAGTACTTCGTTAAAATACTTTTTGTATAATCAAATAAATAAAGAGAATTTTACTGATGAAACTTTAGAAATGTTTTCTAAATTAGACGATTATGATATTTTATCAGCAATAAAGGAATGGACGAATCACAGTGATAAAGTACTCTCATTATTGTCTAAAATGATTGTTGATCGAAAACTATTGCGCATAGAAATTCAGAAAGATTCTTTTGATGAATTACAAATTTATAAAAAGCGAGATAAGTTTTCTGAAAGACTTGGCATGTCCAAAGACGAAGCAAATTATTTTGTTTTTTCGCAAAAAATTAAAAACCTAGCCTATACTTCAGAAGAACCTATTTTTATTTTAAATAAAAAAGGAAAAATAAAGGACATTGCTAAAGCTTCTGATCAATTAAATCTGCAAGCACTAACAAAACCTGTTGTAAAACATTTTTTTTGTTATCCAAAGTAAAATGATATTAGCCAAATACCTTTAATTTTTATACTTTTGCGTTTAATGAAATTTACAGCACAACAAATAGCAGATATTTTAGAAGGAGAAGTCGTTGGTAATCCTGATGAAGAAGTTTCTAAACTATCTAAAATAGAAGAGGGAGAAAAAGGTTCATTAACTTTTTTGTCTAACCCTAAATATAGCCCCTTTTTATACACAACAAATGCCTCAATTACCATCGTAAATAAAAGTTTTAAGCCAGAAAAAGAAATTTTTATAACACTTATAAAGGTAGAAGATGCTTATAACTCTTTTTCAAAATTACTAGAATTTTACAACGAAGTAAAAAATAATAAAACAGGTAGAGAAGCACCACATTTTATATCAAACTCCGCAAAGATAGGGACTAATGAATATGTAGGAGCATTTTCTTACATTGGAGAAAATGTAATCATTGGCAATAATGTTAAAATATATCCTAATTCGTATATAGGAGATAATACTGTGATTGGAAATAATTGTTTTATTTTTTCTGGAGTAAAGATTTATTCAGAAACTCAAATTGGAAACCATTGTAAAATACACTCTGGTTGTATTATCGGTTCTGACGGCTTTGGTTTTGCACCCAATGAAAAAGGAGAATATATCGCAATTCCGCAAATCGGAAATGTAATTATAGAAGATTATGTAGATATAGGATCAGGTTCCACAATTGACAGAGCTACTTTAGGAGCCACAATTATAAAAAAAGGGGTTAAGCTAGATAATCAAATACAAATTGCCCACAATGTAGAAATAGGTGAAAATACAGTAATTGCAGCTCAAACAGGAATTGCAGGATCAACCAAAATAGGTGAAAATTGCATGATTGGCGGTCAAGTTGGTATTGCAGGTCATATTAAAATAGGCAACAATGTTAAAGTATTGGCGCAAGCTGGCGTGTCCAAAAACATAAAAGACAATGCGATTGTGAATGGCACTCCTGCATTTAAAGCACAAGACTTTAACAAGAGTTATGCGCATTTTAAAAATTTACCAAACATTATATCAAAATTTAATCAATTGGAAAAAAGAGTTGAAGACTCAAAATAAAATAATATGAGTAAGAAGCAAAAAACAATACAAAATGAAATTACTTTATCGGGTGTAGGTTTGCATACAGGTAATATAGTTTCAATGACTTTAAAGCCTGCTCCAATAAATCATGGTTTTGCTTTTAGTAGAATAGATTTAGAAGGGGTGCCAACAATAGAGGCAAAAGCAGAATATGTAGTAACAACCCAACGAGGAACAAATCTTGAAAAAAATGGAGTTAAAATTCAAACTTCAGAGCATGTTTTGGCCGCAGCTGTTGGTTTAGATATTGATAATTTATTAATAGAAATTGATGCTTCTGAACCTCCTATTATGGATGGCTCTTCAAAGTTTTTTATTGAAGCTATAGAGCAAGCGGGTATAAAAGAGCAAGAAGCTTATGTTGAAGAGTATGTTGTAAAGGAAATTATTTCTTACAAAGATGATATTACTGGTAGTGAAATTATTTTAATGCCTGCAGACGAATATCAAATAACGACAATGGTAGATTTTGGGACTAAAATTTTAGGAACTCAAAACGCCACTTTACATAAAATTTCGGATTTTAAAGAAGAAATTGCAAGTGCAAGAACTTTCAGTTTTTTACATGAAATTGAAATGTTATTAGAAAATGATTTGATAAAAGGAGGGGACTTAAACAATGCAATTGTTTATGTTGATAAGGAATTGTCAAAAAGTACAATGCAAAAATTAAAAAAAGCATTTAAAAAAGATAATATTTCCGTAAAACCTAACGGAATTTTAGATAACCTTACATTGCATTGGGCAAATGAAGCTGCACGCCACAAATTATTAGATGTTATTGGTGATTTAGCTCTAGTGGGTACTAGAATTAAAGGAAAGGTAATTGCCAATAAACCAGGTCATTTAATAAATACACAGTTTGCAAAAAAATTAGCAAAAATTATAAAAGCAGAAAAGAGAAACTATGTTCCTCAATACGATTTAAACTTACCACCTTTATTAGATATTCATCAAATTATGGATATTTTGCCTCATAGACCACCTTTTTTATTAGTTGATAGAGTTTTAGAGCTTTCTGACAAACATGTTGTTGGTATGAAAAATGTAACTATGAATGAAGGCTTTTTTGTTGGCCATTTCCCTGGGGCTCCAGTAATGCCTGGTGTTTTACAAGTGGAAGCAATGGCACAATGTGGAGGTATTTTGGTATTAAGCACCGTTCCTGATCCAGAGAATTACTTAACATATTTTATGAAAATGGACAATGTTAAGTTCAAACAAAAAGTTTTGCCAGGAGATACATTAATTTTTAAATGTGAATTAATTACGCCAATAAGGAGAGGGATCTGTCACATGCAAGCGTATGCGTATGCAAACGGAAAATTGGTTGCAGAAGCAGAATTAATGGCGCAAATTGCTAGAAAAAATTAAATTATGAATCAACCTTTAGCATATGTACATCCGCAAGCAAAAATTGCAAGAAATGTTGTAATAGAACCATTTACTACCATACATAATAATGTTATTATTGGTTCAGGAACTTGGATTGGTTCTAATGTAACAATTATGGAGGGCGCTAGAATTGGTAAAAATTGTAGAATTTTTCCAGGTTCGGTAATTTCTGCAATTCCTCAAGATTTGAAGTTTAATGATGAAGAAACTACAGTAGAAATTGGAGATAATGTCACCATAAGAGAATGCGTTACAATTAATAGAGGAACAGCTGATAGAATGAAAACAGTTATTGGCGATAATTGTTTAATTATGGCATATTGCCATATTGCGCACGATTGTTTTGTCGGTGATAGTTGTATTTTCTCAAATAATACTACGCTAGCAGGTCATGTTACTATTGGCGATAACGTTGTTTTAGCGGGTATGGTTGCTGTACATCAATTTGCTTCAGTTGGCAAGCATGCTTTTGTAACGGGTGGTTCTTTGGTTAGAAAAGATGTGCCTCCTTATGTAAAAGCAGCGAGAGAACCTTTATCCTATGTAGGTATTAATTCTGTTGGATTAAGAAGAAGAGGGTATACAACCGAAAAAATTAGAGAAATTCAAGATATATTTAGAATCCTTTTTCAAAGAAATTATAATAATTCTCAAGCAATAGATATTATAGAAGCAGAAATGGAAGCAACTCCTGAACGTGATGAAATTATTCAATTTATTAAAGATTCTCACAGGGGTATTATGAAAGGATATTTTAAATCAAATTAAAAATTAAATTTAGAAATGGCAACAACATCAGATATTAGAAACGGATTGTGTATTAGTTATAATAACGATATTTATAAAGTAATAGAATTTTTACATGTAAAACCGGGTAAAGGACCAGCATTTGTTAGAACTAAATTAAAAAGCGTTACCAACGGTAAGGTTATCGACAATACATTTCCCGCTGGAAGAAAAATTGATGATGTAAGAGTAGAAACGCACAAATTTCAATATTTATATAATGATGGAGAGTTTTATCATTTTATGAATGAGCAAGATTATACCCAGATTCGATTACTAGAAAGTGCTTTAGATTCTCCAGATTTATTGAAAGAAGGAGAAATTGTTACAATTATTATCAATTCTGAGGACAATATGCCTCTTTCTGTTGATATGCCAGCTAGCGTAATTCTAGAAGTAACACATGCAGAGCCTGGTGTAAAAGGTAATACAGCAACAAATGCTACAAAACCTGCAACTGTAGAAAGCGGAGCAATTGTAAATGTACCTTTGTTTATTAATGAAGGAGATAAAATTAAAGTAGAAACGACAAAAGGAACGTATCAGGAACGTATTAAAGAGTAATCGAAATTTGCTTTTAGCAATGAGTCTTTTGCTAAAAGTCAAGAGATAATTGCTAACAGCTAGTTATGAAATTCAAAAAAGTCCAAACATTAAAGCAAATTGCCGCACTTTTAAATGTAAACTACATTGGCGATGAAAGCTTTGATATTTCAGGGATTAACGAAATCCATGTGGTAGAAAAAGGAGATATCGTTTTTGTCGATCACCCTAAATACTATGATAAGGCATTAAAATCTGCCGCAACTACCATTTTGATCAATAAAAAAGTAGATTGCCCAAAAGGTAAAGCCTTATTAATTTCTGATGACCCGTTTCGTGATTTTAATAAACTGACCAAGTATTTTAATCCTTTTATTGCATCCAAAGAAAGTATTTCAGAAAGTGCTGTTATTGGCGAAGGAACTATTATTCAACCCAATGTTTTTATTGGTAATCATGTAAAAATTGGAAAGAATTGTATTATTCATCCAAACGTAACTATTTATGATCATTCAGTTATTGGCGATCATGTTACCATTCATGCAAATACGGTTTTAGGAGCAGATGCTTTCTATTATAAAAACCGACCAACAGGATTTGATAAATTGCTTTCAGGAGGAAGAGTTGTTATAGAAAATAATGTAGATATAGGTGCTTCTTGTACAATAGATAAAGGAGTTACCGGGGATACCACAATTAAAAAAGGTACAAAAATAGATAATCAAGTTCATGTAGGGCATGATACTGTTATTGGTAAAAAATGTTTAATAGCTTCTCAAACAGGAATTGCTGGTTGTGTAATTATTGAAGATGAAGTAACTATTTGGGGCCAGGTAGGTACAAATAGTGGTATTACGATTGGCAAAGGAGCGGTCATTTTAGGTCAAACAGGAGTTACAAAATCGGTTGCTGGCGGAAAGTCTTATTTCGGAACACCAGTAGCCGAATCTAGAGAGAAACTAAAAGAATTAGCAGAGATAAAACGTTTTTTAAAAGAAAGAAAAAAAGAATCATAAAATTTTAACTTTTTATATAGAACTTTAGAAATAAGAATTCCTGTTTTTTCTTTTTATAAAGAGTTCAATAAGCTATTTTTGCGGGATTAAAATTATACATAACTCCATTTTATTTCTCCTATGAGGAATGTCTTAAAAAAATGGGATAAAAATGATAAACCATGAGCGTTTTAGTAAATAAGAATTCAAAAATTATTGTACAAGGTTTTACAGGTAGTGAAGGTACTTTTCACGCTGGTCAAATGATTGATTATGGAACAAACGTTGTTGGAGGCGTAACTCCCGGAAAAGGTGGTCAAGAACATTTAGGTAAGCCAGTTTTTAATACAGTTGCGCAATCTGTAGAGAAAGTAGGAGCCGATACTTCAATTATATTTGTACCTCCAGCTTTTGCTGCAGATGCAATTATGGAAGCTGCTGATGCTGGAATCAAAGTTATTATTTGTATTACGGAAGGAATACCTACTGCAGACATGGTGAAAGTGAAAGCATATATTGAAAATAAAGATTGTAGATTGGTTGGACCTAACTGTCCAGGTGTGATTACTCCAGATGAAGCTAAAGTTGGTATTATGCCAGGTTTTATTTTCAAAAAAGGGAAAGTAGGGATTGTTTCTAAATCAGGAACGTTAACATATGAAGCTGCTGATCAAGTTGTAAAACAAGGATTTGGAATTACAACAGCTATTGGTATTGGTGGTGATCCAATTATTGGAACAACAACAAAAGAGGCTGTAGAAATGTTAATGAATGATCCTGAAACAGAAGCAATTGTAATGATTGGTGAAATTGGAGGAAATCTTGAAGCAGAAGCTGCAGAGTGGATTAAAGCTGATGGAAACAGAAAACCGGTTGTTGGTTTTATTGCAGGTCAAACTGCACCTGCTGGAAGGACAATGGGTCATGCAGGAGCAATTGTTGGTGGGGCAGATGATACTGCACAAGCAAAAATGGAAATTTTAGCTGCAAATGGAGTTCACGTTGTAAGTTCACCAGCAAAAATTGGAGAAATGGTAGCAAGTGTTTTAAAGTAAGAACTATTTTTAAATTAGGAAACATATAGAAATTCCCGTTAATATTGAATTAATCTCAATATCTCGGGAATTTCTAATTTATATTTGAGAACAATTAGTTTGAGATTAAAGAAAACAACTAAATACAAACATGATGAAATTACTAGAAAATAAAACGGCAATAATTACAGGTGCAACAAGAGGCATTGGTCGTGGTATTGCAATTGAATTTGCAAAACAAGGAGCGAATATTGCTTTTACTTATAGTTCTTCTGTAGATGCTGCAAATGCTTTAGAAGAAGAATTAAAATCATTTGGAGTCACTGCAAAAGGATATCAATCGAATGCAGCAGATTTTGACGCAGCTCAAGAATTAGCAAAAGAAGTTCAAAAAGAATTTGGTTCTATTGATGTTTTAGTAAATAACGCCGGTATTACAAAGGATAATTTGTTAATGCGTATTTCTGAAGCAGATTTTGATAAAGTAATTGAAGTAAATCTAAAATCGGTTTTTAACTTAACAAAAGCAGTTATTAGACCCATGATGAAACAAAGAGCAGGCTCTATTATAAATATGAGTTCTGTTGTTGGTTTAAAAGGGAACGCAGGTCAAACAAATTATGCAGCGTCAAAGGCAGGTATTATTGGTTTTTCTAAATCTGTAGCTTTAGAGTTGGGGTCTAGAAATGTAAGGAGTAATGTTGTTGCACCAGGATTTATAGAAACAGAAATGACAGATAGATTAGACGAAAAAGTAGTGCAAGGTTGGCGAGATTCAATTCCTTTAAAAAGAGGAGGCAAACCAGAGGATATTGCAAATGCCTGTGTGTTTTTAGCTTCAGATATGAGTGCATATATTACTGGCCAAACGCTTTCTGTAGATGGTGGAATGTTGACTTAATCTATTTTTCAGTTTAGCGAACCAATAGTGCCGCTCGTCTAAAGATTAATTACATCTGTCTAATATGTGCGTTTTAAGTTTTTAAAGACAGTATCTTTATGATATAGAACAAAGATCCTGTAAGTTCTAAAAGTATGACAACAGGTGTAAAATTTGTGAATAAACTAAAAAAATAACATTTAATAAGTTTTTAATTTTATTTAAAATTTAAAAATATTTCGTTAATACTTCTATTTTAAAGTATTTTAGAGTCCCTAAATAGCATGGGAGTATTATAAAAGTTATTTCAAAGAAAATAAAAAGTATCATTAAATAGTTCAAAATTAAAACATATAATTTATTAGTCCCCCATTTACCTTTAACGCTTTCCCCAGATTTTGAATAATTTATTAAAAACCTATAACATTTAACGTTGTAGGTTTTTTGTTTGTAGATAGTTATTTATATCTTTCCCATAAAATAGAAGTAGTGCAATCAACTTTAATTTCATACATCTTTTTAGCGTTTTTATTAAGTTTATCAATAGCTTATTTTCAATATTACTTCAAAATAAAAAACAGGATTAGCATTACGCCAATACTGTTTGTTTTAAAAGGATTGAGTCTTTTCTTGTTGCTTCTTTTTCTGATAAACCCTAAAATAGAAAAAACAGAAATAAACAATATAAAACCAGTTTTATCTGTTTTGGTTGATAATTCTAAATCCACTTCCTTTTTTAATGAAGTTAAAAATGTGGCAAATTGTATCAAAAAAATTGATGAAAATGATGATTTAATCTCTAAATTTAAGATTCAGAAATTTACTTTTGGGAATTCCTTACAAGTTTTTGACAGTCTTTCTTTTTTGGAAACGCAAACGAATATATCAGGAGCTATTTTTGGTGTTGAAAATCTTCAAAAAGATAAAATTGCTCCCATTATTTTAATTACTGACGGCAATCAAACAATAGGTTCAGATTATGAGTTTATCAATTCAAATCAGCCTGTATATCCTATAGTTATTGGCGATACCGCAACCTATGTAGATGTTAAAATATCAAGGTTAAACGTTAATAAATACAGTTATATAAAAAATAAATTTCCTGTAGAAGTTATTCTAAATTATGAAGGAGACGAAAATACAACTACTCAACTTTCAATTTATAGCCAAGGTAAAACTGTTTTTAGAAAAACAGTACGATTTTCATCCTCTGAAAACTCGACAACAGTTACTACAAATTTAACATCGACAAAAGAAGGTTTGCAATATTACACAGCTTCGGTATCAAAAATTGAAAATGAGAAAAATATCAAAAATAATACTAAAAACTTCTCTGTAGAAGTTATTGATGAACAAACAAAAGTACTTCTTTTAACATCAGTTTTACACCCAGATATTGGTGCTTTTAAAAAATCGATTCAAAGTAATAAACAACGCTCTGTAGATGTTTTTGGGATTGATAAATTTAAAAGTAAAGTTAATGATTATCAGTTAGTTATATTGTATCAGCCAAATAGTGATTTTAGTAAAATAATTACTCAATTAAAACAAAGTAATACTAATTATTTAGTGGTTTCTGGCACAGAGACAGATTGGAATTTTATCAACCAGAAAAAGTTAGGCTTTCGTAAAAGTGTTCTTAATCAAACAGAAGATTATGGGGCAATTTATAATGATTCATTTTTAACTTTTTTACAACAAGACATTGGTTTTAATAATTATCCGCCCTTGAAAGATAAGTTTGGAGAGGTGCGTATCTCGAAAGAATATCAAACTTTATTATTTCAAAGTATTAACGGAATTCAAACACAGCAACCTTTACTTGCTACTTTTGATTTAAACAATCAGAAATCTGCTATTATATTGGGAGAGGGAATTTGGAAATGGAGAGCAGCTAGCTATTTAAATTCTAATTCTTTTGAAGCTTTTGATAAATTAATGGGGAATTTAGTCCAGTATTTAGCTTCTAATAAAAAGAGAAATCGTTTAGAAGTGAATGCAGAAACTTTATATCCTGCAAATTCAACCATTAATATTTCTGCCTCTTATACCGATAAAAATTATCAATTTGATGCCAGAGCTTCGTTAGAAATTACAATTACAAATTTAGAAACTAAAGAGGTAGTAAATGTTCCTTTTTCGTTGATAAATAACTCTTATAAAACGGAAATAGAGAATCTTATGTCTGGAAATTATACGTTTAAAGTCTCTGTTTTAGGTCAGGAAATCAATAAATATGGTCGTTTTCAAATTACAGATTATAATATTGAAGAACAGTTTACAAACGCAAATGTAAACAAGTTGCAAAAGTTAGCTGACAAAACAGGAGGGAAGTTGTTTTTCAAAGACCAGACTAGTGAAGTTATTAGAGAAATTTTAGAAAATGACTCGTTTTATACGGTTCAAAAATCATCAATTAAACAAAAAAAATTGATTGATTGGAAATGGATTCTATTTATTGTTCTTGGTTTATTTACAACAGAATGGTTTCTTAGAAAATATTTTGGAAAAATTTAAGAAACATATGATTCCTATCAATTGTAAATGATATTTATAATTTGTAAATTTGAGCGAATTTAAAAATAAATAAAATGGCAAATAATCAAATGGAGTTCAAGTTCCCAAAAGGTGGAATTTTTCTTATTATTGTTGCAGTTGCAGTAATAATTCTTTTTTCGAAATCGACCGTTACAATTGGACCAGGTGAAGGAGGAGTACTTTTTGAAACTTTAGGGGATGGTATTAATACAGAAAAAACATACGGAGAGGGCTTTCAAATTGTAGCACCTTGGAATAGAATGATTGTATTAAAAGTGCGTCAGCAATCGATATCTGATGAAATGAATGTGCTTTCTGTTAACGGATTAGAGGTTAAAGTAAACGGTACAATTTGGTATGAGCCAGAGTTTGTGAATTTGGGTTCATTAGTGAAAACAAAAGGTGAAGATTATGAGCGTGAATTGTTAGATCCTGCTATTAATGCAGCAGCAAGAAGTGTTGTTGGTCGTTACACACCAGAACAACTGTATTCTAGTAAAAGAGATGTAATTGAGCAAGAAATTTTAGATGAGATTCAAATAGTTTTAAAAGATCAATTTTTATCTGTTACAAGAGTTTTAGTAGAAGATGTTAAATTACCAAGCACTATTAGAATCGCTATTGAAACAAAATTAAAACAAGAGCAAGAGTCTTTGGAATATGAATTTAGGCTAACCAAGGCAAAGAAAGAGGCGCAAAGACAAAAAATTGATGCAGAAGGTAAAGCGATTGCAAACAAAATTTTAAGTGCTTCTTTAACAGATAAAATTTTACAGGAAAAAGGGATTGATGCAACTTTAGAGTTGGCGAAGTCTCCAAATAGTAAAGTAGTAGTCATTGGTTCTGGAAAAGACGGTTTACCTCTTATATTAGGGAATCAGTAAAAAAATATTTTAGGTATAAAGAATCCAGCTTTTTAGCTGGATTTTTTTAGTTTAAACAATAAGTATATTGTGTTTTTATAAAATTTAATTGACTTAAAGTCTATTTTTGTGGTTGGAATTTAAATATCAACAGCAAAAACCGGTTGCTTTACAAACGCTCTTCAATCCACGATTTAAAACTATAAAAATTTTGTGGAGCTACTCCGTGACCAACAGGATATTCAGAATATACATTTTGAAATCCTAAATTATCTAAAAAAGGTTTACTCTTTCTTGCCCAGTCAACAGGTAAAACTTGGTCTACAGAACCATGAGAACAATAATAATCTGTTTGTAATTTATGATCAATGTTTTTTGGCAATAGTTGCTTGTTTATATAGCCACTTAATGCAATCACATGATTTACTTTATTCGGGTAAAAGAAGCTTAAAGAATAACTTAAAATTGCTCCTTGACTAAAACCTAGTAAAAAAGTTTTACTAGCATTTGTGTTGAATTTCGACTTTATTTCATCAATAAAAGAAGCAATTTTATCAATAGATTCTTTGGCTTGTTTTAAATCTGAAAACTTTCCGTTTGCATCATCAAAATTAATAGCATACCAGGCATAAGCATTATAGCCCATCTCAAAAGGTGCTTGTAAACTTATGATTAATAATTCTTTTGGTAATTCCGCTGCAAAAGAAAATAAATCTTGTTCATTACTACCATAGCCATGCAATAAAATTAATACAGGAGGATTTGCTGTTTCTTTTAAAGGTTTTCTTACAACATATTGTAAACTCATAGATGATTTTTATTTTAGTGAAAGTCAATTTTGAAAAATAGTGAAGTTAATAATTCAAAATTACGCTTTGAAATAATCCACTTTTCAGCGTGATATCGTGCTTAAAAGCTCTTCGAAATTATTTAAACAAGCTATTTTACATTAAATTCCGTTAAACCACTTTTGAAAATATTCGCCCACATAAGGGATTTCTTTTTCTTCTCCTTTAATGGCACTAAATAATGAAAGAACCCATAGTATAATTACTAAAACTCCTATAATCCATCCTACTGTTCCTCCTATATATTTGTATATAATTGCGCTATTAATAAATTGAATTAAATTTAATCCAATCATTTGTCTAATATAGAAACTGGTAAAATAATTCTTTTTGCTTGTATTCATCACAAACGCGATAATTAAACCAATAACCCAAAAGTGACTTATAATTGCGGCCGTTTTTCCTTCGTTTACCGTTGTATTTTCCATGTTATCTTAATTTATAATTAACTGATTATTTGCAAATATTCCGTACACCTTGCCTTTTAATTTTTTATTGATAAAAGCACTGTTTTTAGAGGTGGATAAAATATGTTTTTTTGTGAAAATAATTTTTTGTGTTGGGTTAAATAAGGTAATATCTGCAATACTTCCTTCCATTATTGTATGGTTTTTAATTCCGAAAATAGCTTTCGGTTTCACTGTTAAGCAGTCGATAAAATCGTCTAAATTTAAAACAGAATTAATTGCACCAAAAGCACTTTCTAAACCAATAACTCCATCTTCAGCCTCACTAAATTCAACTTTTTTATGTTCAATATCAATCGGGTTGTGGTCTGATGTAATCACATCAATGACACCTGTTTTTACCCCTTTTTGCATTGCTTTAATGTCCTCTTTTGTTCTTAAAGGTGGATTTGTTTTAAAATTACTATCAAAGCCATGTAGCTCATCATCTGTTAAAACCAAGTGATGCGCTGCAACACTGCAAGTAATTTGTAATCCTTTTTTCTTTGCATCCTTAATTAAGTCGACAGATTTTGCAGATGAAATTGTTGGGATGTGTAATTTACCCCCAGTATATTCAAGTAAAAACAAATCTCTTGCTATTTGAATATGTTCTGCTAAAGCAGGAATGCCTTTAAGTCCTAATTTTGTACTATTAATACCTTCGTTTGCGATTCCTTCTCCTGAAACTGCATTATTTTTAGGAAAACTCAGGACCAAACCATCAAAGTTTTGTGCATACAAAAGTGCAACTTTCATGAGGTTATCATTTTCTATAGGTTTGTTGTAATCTCCAAAAGCAATTGCGCCGGTTTGATGCATATCATACAATTCGGCCATATCAGCTCCTTCGCTTTTAAGAGTTAATGCGGCAACAGGGTATAAGTTGGTCGCGCTATTTGTAGCTTGATTGATTAGAAAAGCTACATCAGATTTGGAGTCGATGACTGGACTTGTGTTTGCATTTAAGGCAATCGCAGTAAAACCACTTTTTGATGCCACTTTTAGTCCATTTTTTATGGTTTCTCTCTCTTCAAAACCAGGTTCGCCCAGAGAAACGCTTGTATCAAACCATCCACATGAAACATGTAAATTATCCAAGGAGATAACAGAATATTCCGGTTTTTCTAGAATTAAATCTTCAATTTTTTCAAGCTTACCATGACGAATTAAAATATCTTTTTTTTGATGATGAAAAGGACTTGTTGCATCTATAATTGTTGCGTTTTTAAGAAGCGTGCTCATGGTTTATAAAATTTTAAAATCAAAATTTCTAAAAGCAAAGATACAATTGCCAAGGCTAAAAACCATTT
>TARA_B110000238_G_scaffold163763_1_pt1 | contig 25668 bp, 20 predicted proteins | sample TARA_B110000238 | Tara Oceans TARA_B110000238 (sample SAMEA4397569) | marine metagenome | biome: Polar Biome; feature: [SRF] surface water layer (ENVO:00010504); material: water (ENVO:00002006), including particulate matter (ENVO:01000060) such as... | depth 5 m | reverse complement strand
AGGTTTTCAGACCTCATTCAAAAGTGAAAGTAGAAAATTTTGGACAAAGTGATATTGTATTAATTCGGTTGTAAAATATGCAATTGAAAAAGTTATAAAAAAGTATTCTCAAATTCAAGGAAATTAAAAAGATTACAAGAAAATATGCTGCTCACAATTGAGTTTGTTCTGATACCTTGTGTTTTTCGTTCGAGATAGTTCAATTCTTCTCTTTTTATTTTTGTTTGCATAAAAAAAATAGTAAAAAGAGCTACTTATTTATGTGAAGGCACTATTTTTATTTAACTATTGTCTTGGAAATACAATTTCAATAGTGGTCCCTTTATTTATTCTAGAATATTTTACAGCAATATCTCCTCCGTGTTTTTTTACAATACTATACGCACCGCTCATTCCTAAACCTCTTCCTAATTTGAATCCCTTTGTTGAAAAGAATGGCTGGAATACTTTTAATTGAGTTTCTTTATCCATACCGATACCTGTATCTGTAAAAACAGCAAAAATACCTTCAGGTTTTGTGCCAGTTTTTATCATGAGATTGCCACCTTTTGGCATGGCTTCCATGCTATTTTCAATTACATTATCGAGGACTGATTTTAATTCTCCGCTATTGCAACTAATTTTAGGGATTTCTTCGAAATTGGTAGTAACCGTTATCTTCAATCCTTCTTTTTCCAAATTATCCTTCCAAAGTAGACGAGACTCTTTCAAGCTGTTTTCAATTAGTGCTCGACTATCGATATTGTTTTCATTATTTTCATTATTTTCATTGTTATTAGTGTGTTCTGTATCACCGAACTTTTGTAAAGAACTGACTCTGATGCTTATATCGTCGATAATAGATCTGATGTTGTTTAAGCGGTCTAGAGAATTATCTGAAAATTCGTTTTGAATTTCTACAACTTCTAAATTCCCCATCATTTGTTGCAGTGAATTATTAAAATCATGTGCGATAGAAGCCGACATTTCCTCGATTATTTTTAATCTTTGATGCTTTATTTTAGCTTCTTCAAATAGTTTTTGTGATGTAATGTCTTGAGTCGTGCCTGCCAAATTAATTACTTCTTTATGATGGTTCATTGCTGGTTGACCAATATCTCTTAACGTTTTTTGCTCCCCATTTGGAAGGCAAATTCTGTGCTCAAATTCATATGGTTTTCCAGTAAGTATGGCTTTTTGAATAGTACGATTAAAGATCTCTTTGTCATCAATATGAACTCGATTTATCAATTCATCATATTTAGGAGAACCATTCTTTGCATCAAAACCCCAGATATGGAATGTTTCTTCCGACCATTCTATCTTTTGAGAAGCTGTATTCAGTAAATAACTTCCAACATGTGCTGATTTTTGAGATGCATTTAAACTTTTTATAGTTTTTTCTAATCTCAATTTAACTTTTAATTTGTCTTCTTCAATCTTTTTTTGTTCCGTAATATCCTGATTTATTCCGGTTAATATTGTCGATTTACCAAAAACTCCTATTGTAGGTTTGCAAATAGATCTTATTATTTTTTGTTTCTCATTGGTAATACAAATTCGAAATTCAATATTGAACGGAGTTCCTAAACGAGTAGCTTTTTCAATAGCAACATTATAAAAGTCTACATCTTTTGGGTGGATGCGGTTTATGATTGTTTGGTATTCAGGAGGACTTTTCTTTACATCAAAACCCCAGATGTGAAACATTTCATCTGAAAATTCTACTTTTTTAGTTGAAATATTAAATAACCAGCAACCAATACCTGCTAATTCTTGGGCTTCATTTAATTTTTTTTCAGATTTTAATTCTTTAATCAGTTGCTCTAACTCTTGGTAGGTTGGTTTTTTGTTTGACATCATATTATATTACGAAAAAGGCTTATAACGTTTATAGAATTGTCTGATATTTATATTTTTTATAAAGGCAATTAGCAAGGTGTATTATTAAAAGAAAGAAAAATAAATAGTAAAATCACCGATTAATAGCATCTTCAATTCGATTTAATAAATCTTCTGGGTCGAAAGGTTTAACAATAAATCCATCCATTCCACAATCTTCAATCTTATCTTTTACTTCGTTAAAAACAGAAGCAGAAAGTGCAAAAATAGGTAATTCTTTATTAAATTTTCTGATTTCTTTAACGGCAGTGTAACCATCCATAACAGGCATTTGGATATCCATTAAAACGATGTCATACCTGTTTTCTTTTACCATATTAATAGCTTCTAAGCCATTTTCAGCCACTTCTACAGATAATTTCGCTTTTTCTAAAATTTGCTTGCCCACCATAATATTTATAAGATTGTCTTCAACTAACAGTACTTTTTTTCCAATAAAGTCATATTTTATTTTTAAGTTATTGTCTTTTAAGTCTTTGTTGGATGCAATTTTTAAATCTACCTCAAAATAAAAATGACTTCCTTTTCCATCCTCACTGTCTATATGTACTTTAGATCCCATAGACTCAATAATACTTTTTGCAATTGGTAATCCTAATCCTGTACCGCCATACAAGCGATTTGTAGTGTTAGATGCTTGTTTAAAGACTTCCCATATATCTCTTTGTTTATCTGCAGGAATACCAATGCCTGTATCTATAATTTCTGTTAATATTTTAATTTTATTATTGGTAGTATTTAATTTTTTAATTCTTAAAGTAACAGAGCCTGTATCTGTAAATTTAATAGCATTTGTAACTAAATTATTCACGACCTGGTTATAACGAACGGCATCTAACCAAACAATAGGTATATCTTTATCAATATCCAAATTCATGATTATTCCTTTTTGGATGCAACCTGTTTCGTGAATTTTTTTGATTTGTTTAAGCGCTAAAGGTAAGTTCGTTGGTGTATTATCTAATTCAATTTCTGTGGAATCCATTTTACTAAAATCTAATACATTATTTAAAAGGTTTAGTAAAATTTTCCCTGAATAATTAAGAGCCTCAATATTTTCAATTTGATCTTTTCTAGGTTTGTTATCCTCTAAAATATGAGAAAGACCAATTACTGCATTTAAAGGTGTTCTTATTTCATGACTCATAGTGCTCAAAAAAGTAGATTTAGCATTTGATGCATCTATAGCTTCTTGCTTCTTGTTATGAAGGCCTTTGTTAAAATCTGCACTTATATATGAATAATAACTTAATTGAAATGCGACCAACATAAATGTTACGGTCATTGAAAAGGGATAAATATAATTTGTAACGACATCTTCTGCAATATCACCAGAGTAAAAAATATTAAAATTTGTGAGATAGAGTGCAACCCAAAATAGAATAGAGATTAAAGTAAAAATAATTACAAGATATAATTCTCTTCTAAATGAAAATAAAATAAAACTTAAACCAATTGCATATAAGAATAAAAATTCTAAACTAGAGCCTACACCAAAATAAGAGGCAGTTGTGACAATACTTATATTAAAAGTGATAATAAACAGTACCCTTGCAGTAGTTGGTTTTCCTTTTTTAGCAAGTCTCAAAGTAATAAAAAAAACAATGGCTATCAGCACTAAAAAATAAGACAAACCATATCCTTCTATAGAATAAGACAAGCGAGCAAATAACAAAGATAAAAATATGCATAACAAAGAAATGTCATGTATTAATTTTACTCTTCTTTTAGAAACTTTTTCTTCTTTACGATGCATGGTTTGTAAACTTTTCTATTTCTTTTAATAATGCTCCTGGAGTAAAAGGTTTAAAAATAAACCCATTCATACCACATTCATCAATTTTATTTTTTATTTCAGAAAACACATTTGCAGAAAGAGCAAGTATTGGCGTTTTTTTGTCAAATTTTCTAATTTCTTGAGTTGCTGTATAACCATCCATAATTGGCATTTGAATATCCATCAATACAATATCAAAGGAGTTTTCTTTCATTTTGTTTACAGCTTCTAAACCGTTATTTACAGCAGTTACGTTTAATTGTACTTTTTCTAAAATTTGTTTACAAACCATTATATTGATGAAATTATCGTCAACAAGCAGTACTTTTGTTCCGGAAAAACTGTAATCTTTATTTTGGTTGCTTTCCTGCAATTCGAGATCATCAACAATATTTAAAGTAAGATCAAAATAGAAACGAGTTCCTTTACCAATTTTACTTAAAATTTTAACTTTCGAGTTCATAGAATCAATAATGCTTTTTACAATAGGCAGCCCAATTCCAGTGCCTCCGTATTTTCTATTATCATTATGAGATCCCTGGGTAAAAGGCTTCCAGATAATTTCTTGTTTATAATTAGGTATACCGATACCTGTATCTCTTACTTCTGTGTGTAGAATAATTTTATTTTTTTCTATTCTATTCTTTTTAATAATTAAAGTGATATTTCCATTTTCTGTAAATTTTATTGCGTTAGAAATAAGGTTATTTATAACTTGGTTGTATCTGACAATATCTAAAAAAACCATAGGTAAATCGTCATCTATTCTAACGTTCATAGTAATGCCTTTGCGTTCGCAAGCGGCTTTATGAATTTTTTTAATTTGTTTTACTGCGGATATAATATTAGTTGGAATATAATCTAACTCAATAACTGTAGACTGCATTTTGCTAAAATCTAAAACATTGTTTAATAGATTTAATAATAATTTACCTGAATAATTGAGTGCTTCAATATTCTCTATTTGGTCTTTTCTAGGATCGTTATCGCCTAAAATATGAGAGAGCCCAATTACAGCATTTAATGGAGTCCTAATTTCATGACTCATTATGCTTAAAAACTTTGATTTAGTCTCAGATGCTTCAAGAGCAAATTCTCTTTTATGAAATATTTCTGCATTGTGCCTGATAGTACTTATTGAGAAAAAGACCAACTCATAGGTTATTAGAATAATGGCAAATACAGAGGATATTGGGTAAATTAATGCAGCTGCTACCTCTTGATCTAAATGGTTTTCTGTAAATAAATCAAAATTTGTAACATTAAGAATTAGCCATAAAAGGCCAGATAAACATGAAAATAAATACACAAATTTTTTCTCGTTTTTAAACGAAAACATGGTAAATGGTAAGGCTAAAGAATAAATATATATGTACTCTATATGACCAGGTCTTCCAATATAAGATGCTGTTATTGTGATTGCCAGATTTAATACTATAAAAAATAGTATTCTTGCTGTCGTTATATTAACTTTTTTTGAAATATATGCACATAAAAGATATAGAAAACCAAATATTAAGTGACAATAAGCGAGGATTTCTAATGCTAAATATATAGCGAAAAAATAACTTATGAAACTAAAAACAGATGCTAATAAGCTTATTTTAAAGGTAGTCGTTGCTATTCGTCTCGAAGATTTTCTATTGGGTATTTTATCCATTTTTTTACACTTTTAAGCGCATTTATCCCCGAAATAACTTATTGAGAGGTATAGGTTATAAATGTAGTTGTTTTTTTTAAACTTAAGTATTTCTAGAGTCTTCAATTTAATTTAATAAATCTTCAGGATCAAAATGTCTAAAGATAAAACTACTCATACCGCTTGCATGTATTCTGTCTTTTATTTCTATAAATATAGAATCCAATAATGCTAAAATAGGAACTTCTGTATTGAATTTTCTAATTTCTTTGACAGCGATATATCAATTCATAATAGGCATTTGTATATCCATTAATTGATTTGGTCAGTTAGTTACTGTTAATTTAATTAATGATAATTAGTGAGTTAAATTTATATTTAGTTGTCATAGAATAAACATATTGATTGAATCTTCTAATATGTACATAGTCAATTTAAATTAAAACAAAACTATATTTCTTAAGTGTATAACTCAATCCACTAATATGGAGACATATTTGTGTTCTTTGACCATATTTACGGCAGTTAAATTAATATCAACTTATGTATTAATTTTTTCTAAAATTTGTTTACCAATCATCACATTTATGATGTTAGCTTCTTCCAAAAAAACTTTTTCACCTTTAAAAGTATGTTTTTTTTTTGAGTTATTTTTGAATTATTTGTTGGAAGCTATCTTCAAATCGATATCAAAATATAAACGATTTCCTTTAACAAATTAACTATGAACTTGCCATCAGAACCTATTGCCTACATAATACTTTTTACTGCTGGTAATCTTAATTCTGTTGCGCTATCATAATGGTTTGGGCTGCTAGAGTATTCTGCAAAAGCCTCTCAAATAGTTTCTTGTATGTAAAAAGGATTTCCAATTCCTGTGTCGATGACCTCTTCAAGTATCTTTAAGCGCTCTGTTGTTTCGTTTTCTTTGAAATTTTAATGGTACAATTCCTTTATCTTTAGATTTTAAGGCATTTGGAAACAAGTTATTAATGATTTGATTAAACCGAACAATCTCTATTAAGGCAATAGGAATACTTTTATCAATCTCTAAATTCGTTATGAGTCTTTTTCGAAAACAACAGCTTTATGAATTTTTTTTTATCTGTTTTACAGCCAAAGATAAATAAATAGGAATAGTATCCATTTTTATATTCATAGATTATATTTTTGTTGAAATCTAGTACATTATTTATTAAATTGAGTAATATTTTCTTTCCTTGTGTAGTTTAAGGCATTTATATTTTCCATTTGGTTATTGTAAGCATTATTATCACCCAAAATATGATAAAGTCGGATGACAGAATTTAAAGGAGTTCTAATTTCATGGCTCATGGTACTTAAAAAATTTGACTTCGAATTAGGTGCTTCAATCGCTTTCTGGCGAGTAAAATGCACGAATATAGATCGAAGTAAGTTTTGATAAGGAAAATAAATCAAGTGAAAGCTAACTAAAGAAAGCGTGCAAATAATTGATACAAGATGGATAAAATTTGCTACTATTTTTTCGTCTAATTTAAAAGTTGATATTAAATTAAATTTTGTGATGTATAGGAGTACCCAAAGTAAAATTAAAAATAAAGAAATTAAGATTTTATACTTTTTTCTTATCTAAATGAAAAACCAAAAAAGAGCAGTGCTAGAGCAGACAGCAGCATCAAATCAATACCTTTTTCTTGACCTAAAAAATAAATGTTACACTTAGGACAATATTAAGAATGAGAAAATAATGAATCTAGGGTTTTTAAAAGACCTTGTTTCGCTAAAAAATATTAAATAAAAACTGTTGTGTAGAGAGAATATATTGTGGAGGTAACTTAAAAATCTATGTCTAGGATATTATAAAATATTGTAATAACAACATTAATAATGCAAGGGTTTTGGAGTAGTTGAATTCGTCTTTGTTAGAAATCAGACAAAGTCAATTCATCGTAAAATAAATTTTAAAGATATAAAATGTACGTTAAAAATATCATTTATTTTTATTCAAAAGAAAAAGCTCCTTAATTTTTAGTGTCAAGGAGCTTTTTAGTAATATAATTTACGAACTTATTTTATATCCATCAATTCTACATCAAAAATAAGTGTTGCATCTGCCGGAATTACACCTCCAGCGCCAGCAGAACCATAAGCTAAATCAGATGGAATAACAAAACGAGCTTTATCTCCTACCTGTAAAAGTTGAATTCCTTCATCCCAACCAGAAATTACTTGTCCCACACCAAGAGCAAACTCGATTGGTTCCTTTCTCTTATATGAAGAATCAAACACAGTGCCATCTAGCAATTGCCCTTTATAGTGTACGGAAACTTTAGCACCTTTTGTAGCTTTTTTTCCATTTCCTTTTTGAAGGATTTTATAACGTAAACCACTATCAGTTTCGTTATAACCAGTAGCTACAGAATCTAATAATTCTTTCTTTTTTGCTTTTTCATCAGCTTCTCTTTTTTCTCTAGATCCTTCAAAAGTTCTAAAAGTTTCTACAGCATTAAATTTTTCTGCGGTTTCGCCCACTTTAATAATTTCTATAGCTGTTAGTTCATCTCCTTGAGCAATAGCATCTACAATATCTTGTCCTTCAATTACAGAACCAAAAACAGTGTGTTTCCCATCTAACCATGGCGTAGGAACATGGGTAATATAAAACTGACTGCCGTTGGTTGCTGGTCCTGAATTGGCCATCGCTAATTTTCCTGGAGCATCATGTTTTAAGTCTTGATGAAATTCATCATCAAATTTATATCCAGGATTTCCTGTTCCTGTTCCTTGAGGACACCCTCCTTGAATCATAAAATCTGGAATTACTCTATGGAATTTTAATCCGTCATAATAAGGTGTTCCTTGGGGTTTTACAGCGTTTTCTAAATTACCTTCTGCCAAAGCAACAAAGTTACCTACGGTTCCAGGTGTTTTTTCATGTTCTAGTTGTACTAAAATATCACCTTTTGATGTGGTGAATTTTGCATAGATTCCGTTATTCATTTTATTAATTTAGTTTTGCCTTCTCGAGCGCAGTCGAGAGGTTTTATTCATTTATTAGTTCTTGACTGCGCTCGAACTCACATTAATTATAATCTTGCTTTCATTCAAGATTTTTTTATTGATGTTGTAATAAAACAATTTCAATACATTTTTATTTTTTTGCATTTAAGATTGATAAACCATAGGCCAACCCAATATTTATATTTGATGAACTTACATTGCCAAAAGGAGACCACATTTGACCGCCGGCAATGTGAAAAGATAAATTATCATTTACATGATAATTAATACCAAGATTTGGTCTGATTAGAATGCCTTCTCCAGAATCAATTCCACCACCACCGGAAACTCCTCCGGAAAATTCCACAAAAGTAGAAAGTTTATCTTTAAAGAACTTATTTGATTTTACACCTAAACCAAATATTCCGTGAGCATAACCTCCAGATTCGCCTTCGTAGGCAAATGAAGCTTCACCAGCTAGATAATATCTTCTATTTAAATCATAAGTAATTTTTAAGCCGATTAACTGTAAATTACTAGTTGGTGCATTTCCAAATTTAGCAACGTCAAAATAAGTTTGATTTTCAACGTTAATACGCATTCCTTGTGCTTTTATTTCTTTTACTATTTCACCGCTAATAGGATTTGTTATACCACCACTTAAACCGTAATATTTAAGGCTGAAACCAGTGGTGTATGCTTCAAAAGTTCCACCAACAGATCTATGATAGCCTCCGTGAACACTTAAACCAAATTTTTCAGTAATCTTTAAATCAGCTCCCATATTTGGATACATTGTTAAACCTCCTTCAGGAAAAATTCTACCACCTGCTGCACCAATGCCCATTTTAGCAAAGAAGTTTACATATTTAGTTTCAATAAAGTTTTTACCAATACCAATAAAAACATCCATAAAACCGGCAACTAACCCACTGTACATCGCATCTACATGTGCATAAATAAAAGTATTATCGGTTACATAACGTTGATATTCAAAACCTAAAATACTTAAAGTTTGAGTTAGTGCTGTTGTATTATTAAAATTTCCTATACCGTCATTTCTAGACGCTCCACTTGGGAAAAAATAATCAAAAGTTATTTGTTGCACACTTTTTACGGCAGGTTTTTTCCAAAATTTTTCTTTTGTTTTATTTTTGACGGTAAATGTTTTTTGAGCATTTGCATAAGAACTTGTTCTTAATACAGTTGGTATTTCTAAAAAGAAAGAAACATTATCTCCTTTTTGAATTCCTGTGAAAAAGTTTACATATCCATATTGTACGCCAAAAGAAAATCCTTTTGCTTTATATTGTAAACCAGCATTCGGGTATAAAATTCCACCACCATTTACTAAACTTCTAAACCCACCGCCACCGCCAAAATGGATGCTAGCGTCAAAATATAAATTTTTATAAAGTTTGGTATTTACACCAAGATTAACACCTAAAGTAAATAAGCCACCTTGATCTCCGTAAACCGCTCCATGAAATCCAGCGCCTGTATACAACCAGTCATTTAAAGGGAAATTGTAGCTTAGGCCAAAAAGACCCATGCTTGGGTTTAGTTCATAGGTGCTGCCATCCCGGTATGAATAGGTTTTATTTGGTTGATCTATTAAGATATAGTTTAAACGGATATTATTGTGTAATTCTTTTCCTTCAATTTCAGATAAATCATAAGTTTGAGAAAAACCTTGTGAGCTTAAAATTATAAAAATTAATAAAAAATATTTTTCGGTCATTTTTATACTTTAAATTCACTTGTGAAGTGCAATTTTACTGATGGGTATTTGCTTTGCGTCATTTGTATGGTAAACGCAGAGTCTGCTAAAAATACTAATTGACCTTGTTTATCTTTTGCTAAATACCGTTGCTTTACCCGTTTAAATTCCTTAAACTCTTCACTTTTTATGTTTTCTGGCTCTACCCAACAGGCTTTGTGTACATTTAAATTTTCATAAGTACATTTCGCTCCATATTCGTGCTCCAATCTGTATTGGATTACTTCATATTGTAAGGCACCAACAGTACCAATTACTCTTCTTCCATTCATTTCTAAAACAAATAATTGGGCAACACCTTCATCCATTAATTGATCTAAACCTTTGTATAATTGTTTAGACTTCATTGGATCTGCATTGTTTACATATCTAAAATGCTCTGGAGAAAAACTCGGAATTCCTTTAAAATTCAATTGTTCTCCTTCCGATAAGGTATCACCAATTTTAAAGCTTCCTGTATCGTGTATTCCTACAATATCTCCAGGAAATGATTCATCCACAATTTCTTTCTTTTCTGCAAAAAATGCATTCGGACTAGAGAATTTTACTTTTTTGCCGTTTCTTACATGTAAATAAGGAGCGTTTCTTTTAAAAGTACCAGAAACTATTTTTATAAAAGCCAGTCGATCTCGATGTTTTGGATCCATATTCGCATGGATTTTGAACACAAAACCAGTCATTTTGTTCTCTTTAGAATCGACCAAACGTTCTTCCGCCTTTTTAGGAAGGGGAGAAGGGGCTATTTCAATAAAGGCATCTAACAATTCTTTTACCCCAAAATTATTTAAAGCAGACCCAAAAAATACAGGTTGTAAATTTCCTTCTAAATACTCTTCTCTATTAAAATCTGGATATACTTCTTCAATTAATTCAATTTCTTCCCGTAAGATATCCGCAGCTTTCTTGCCAATAATTTTATCTAATTCGGGATTAGAAAGATCATCAAATTGAACTCCTTCAGAAATGGTCGTTTTATTATCACCTGAAAAAAGATTTAATTCCTTTTCCCAAATATTATAAATTCCTTTAAAATCATACCCCATTCCAATAGGAAAACTCATTGGTGTAACTCTTAAACCTAATTTCTGTTCAACTTCATCTAATAAATCAAAAGCATCTTTACCTTCTCTGTCTAATTTATTGATAAAAACTAGCATCGGGATATTCCTCATTCTACAAACTTCTACTAGTTTTTCGGTTTGGGGTTCGACACCTTTTGCAACATCAATCACGACAATAACACTGTCTACCGCCGTTAGAGTTCTAAAAGTATCTTCAGCAAAATCTTTGTGACCAGGAGTATCTAAGATATTTATTTTTTTGTCTTGGTAGATAAAAGCTAAAACAGAAGTAGCTACAGAAATTCCCCTTTGACGTTCAATTTCCATAAAATCGGAAGTTGCACCTTTCTTAATTTTATTATTTTTTACAGCACCAGCCTCTTGAATTGCACCACCAAATAATAATAATTTTTCAGTAAGTGTAGTTTTACCTGCATCTGGGTGTGAAATGATACCAAATGTTCTTCTACGTTCTATTTCTTTTAAAAAATTCATCTACAAAATTTGAGGTGCAAAGATACAATTATCAATCTAAAATTTCTATGGTCATTTGGATGTCTTTCACGGGCCACTCATCCACACCAACTTTTACTTCAGAAATTTTATCCATGGTGTCAAAACCAGAAATTACTTCTCCAAAAACAGTATGCTCATTGTCTAAATGATGCGCGCCATCTCTTTTATGAACCATATAAAACTCAAAAGGACTCGATAATTTATTTGGGTTGTTTTCCCATTGTCTGGCCGCTGCTAAAGCACCGAACTTATGTTTTCTGTGATTCCTGAATTCAGGCTTCATTAAATAATTTCCGTATTTTCTTCGCTGTTTTTGCGTGTATATATTATCAGAATTACCACCTTGAATTACAAAGTTTTTTGCAACTCTATAGATTACAGTCGTGTTGAAATATTTAATTTTTGTTAGAAAAATGAAATTAGCTCTATGAATAGGAACATCTTGATATAAACGGATTTTTATATCACCAAATTTTGTTTTGATAAGAACTTTGTTTTCTAGGTTTTGCTTGCCATATTCAGTTAAAAATATTTCAGTATTCTTGCTGTTTAAGCTATCCCAAGGTTTTATAACTTTCTTTTCTAGTGCCAAATTTGTTTCAACATCATTCTTCGCTTTAAGTCTTTCTTTTTGGTCAGTGTTTTTCCTTTTCTTTGGATTATGATCGCATTGATAAAAGAAAATTACAATTGATAGAAAAAGTATTTGAACAGATTTTTTCAATAGGATAGATTTAATTTGTAAAAGCTCAAATATAATTCATCAAAATAAAAGAATAGATAAATCTGGTGATTTTATAATAGATTTAGGTTTTAAAGATATTTGATTCCAGTATATTTGCAAATATGGAGGAACTAGTTGTATTAGTTGATGAAAAAAATAACCAAATAGGATTGATGCCTAAAATGGAGGCCCATGAAAAGGCTCTTTTACATCGCGCTTTTTCGGTTTTTGTTTTTAATAAAAAAGGTGAGTTAATGCTGCAGCAAAGGGCAGCATCTAAATATCATTCCCCCTTATTATGGACAAATACTTGTTGTTCACATCAAAGAGAAGGTGAGGGGAATTTAGAGGCTGGAAAGAGAAGGTTGCAAGAAGAAATGGGTTTTACAACAGACTTAAAAGAAGTGTTTTCTTTTATTTATAAAGCGCCTTTCGACAACGGTCTAACGGAACACGAATTAGATCATGTTTTAATTGGTAGCTTTGATGATGCGCCAAACATCAATAAAGAAGAAGTTGAAAATTATAAATGGATGCCTATGGAAGATGTCAAGAAGGATATTGAGGAGAACCCTTCGATTTACACCGAGTGGTTTAAAATAATTTTTAAAGAATCTTATCAAAAAATAGCAAATGCCTAAAGTTACCGTTCATAGAAAAGCACATTTTAATGCAGCCCATAGATTGTATAGAAAGGACTGGTCTGATGAAAAAAACTTTGAGGTTTTTAGCAAATGCAGCAATCCTAATTTTCATGGCCATAATTACGAGTTGGTTGTGTCTTTAACAGGGGAAATTGATAAAGCAACCGGTTATGTTTATGATTTGGGGATTTTAAAAAACATCATAAAATCTGAAATCGAAGATTGTTTTGATCATAAAAACTTAAACATAGAAGTACCTGAATTTAAAGAATTAAATCCTACAGCAGAAAATATTGCTGTGGTTACTTATGATAAATTAAGAAAATTCTTACCATCAAATTTAGATTTACAAATTACTTTGTACGAAACTCCTAGAAATTTTGTTAGTTATTCAGGTTAGTCGACTATATTTAAAAACTATTTTTAGCTTAAAGTGGTAATAATGTTTAAAAGCTTTTTGAAAAGCTATAATTCTAATAGGTTAAGCAGTCAGAATTTAAATTTGTGTAAGATTCCTAATTCAATGCTAATGTTGCATAGAAATGCTATTTTTTATTGTAAGAGTAATAGTTGATAGATCTTTCTAAATCTGTGTATGCATGATAGCTAAATCCGTCTAAATTTAATTGTTTTTTTAATTTAATATTTTTGTTATTCATTTCTTCAAAAAACATGGTTTCTCCAGTTTCGAGCGTATCGAATTTTAACCAATTGCCAAGGTGGCTGATTTGTGTAGAAAAAAGGATGGATATTTTTATTTTACTGTTGATTTTAGAAACATAATTTAAACTTTTTTTGGCAGCTGTAAAAGACAATACAGGCGTTCGGCCATGGGCCTGAATGATTAAACGGTCGCAATATTTATTTATTTCAATAATTTCTTTTTCAGTATAATAGCCAAGATATACTTCTATATTAATAGGGTGTTTGCTTTTGTTTGAAACGTTTTTAAGTTCTTTTAAGTTTTCTATAAAATAGTTAAAAGAGCCTATTCTGTTGCAGGGAATAGCATTCTCTTCTAGATAATTTACACAATAATAACCATCTTCACCAGATGCTTTTTTAGACCAATATTCATATTCTAAATTATAAATATCAAATTTTTCTTGAGGGTTACTCCGAGAGTTGTTGTAAGGGTTTATTGCATTTGTAAAGAAAGAAGCAGACTCACCAGAGGCGCCAATATTTTGAATGCTAAATTCATTTTTTGCTTTGCTCATAAACTCCGCTAAAACAATGTTTTTTTTTGGGTCAGATAAAGACCATCTCTTGTCAACTTTATTTAGCTGATATAAAATTAAGGTTTTAAAATTATTTCTTTTTGCAAAAAGGAGCAATTTATCTTCTTTACCAGGACTACCTATTATATTATTGAAATTATCTACATACAAAGTTCTTTGTTTACAAAACACATTTGTAAAAAAAAATAGACAAAAAAGGAAACAGATAGTTTTTCTCAATTTCTTTTTTATTCTAAAGAATAAGGAGCACATATAGCACTTATACTCTTTAATTTTAGGTATAACTGACATCTATGTAGCCATAATTACATTCATTATTTTTCATACTAATTAGAATATAAAGTTAATGAATATTTTTAACGTTAAAAATAATTAATTAAAGTATTTCGGTGAAGTTTTGTGTGGGTGTAATTATTTGATCAATAGTGATTAAGCTGGTTTTTTATCACTATCAAAATCCTTTCCTAAATAATTTTCAAGGATAATTATTTTTTTTCTTAACATCTTTTTACTGTCAGAAAATTTGTTTATTAATGCTGTAATTTTCTGATCAAGATTTGTTGCTTTTTCACCTTGTTGTTGTATTTCACTTTGTTGAATTAAATCCAGGAAAAGGCTGTTAATTGCGTTTTTATTTATTGACGATTAATTGCTTTTATTGGTAGTAAAATAATTATTAATGTTAGCCTACAATTTATAGTAAATGCAGTAAAATACATTTACTAAATAATTATTGAACTAAAAGCTTCAAGTTTTAAGACACGTCTAATCTGTTTTTCTTGCTCAAAAGTATAAAATTTTGAGAACTAAATTTAACACTATTCCTTTTAAATAGTATCTTTATGCTTTAATAAAATTCACTTATGAAAGTAATTGCCATGATTCCTGCACGATACAGTGCGTCTCGGTTCCCCGGGAAATTAATGAAAGATTTAGGCGGAAAACCGGTTATTGTAAGAACGTACGAAGCAACATTACAAACCAATTTGTTTGATGAGGTTTATGTTGTTACAGATTCTGATATTATTTTCAAAACCATTGAAGACGCAAATGGCAAGGTAATAATGAGTAAAACAGTACACGAATGTGGTTCTGATAGAATTGCGGAAGCTGTAGAAAATATCGAGGCAGATATTGTGATTAATGTGCAAGGAGATGAACCTTTTATAGATGCTATATCTTTATCAAAACTAATAGAAGTTTTTAAAGTTGATTTAAAAAAAGAAATAGATTTAGCTTCATTAAAAGTACTTATTACCAATAAAGAAGATATTGAGAACCCTAATAATGTAAAGGTAATAACAGATGTAAATAATTTAGCCATTTACTTTTCTAGAAGTGTAATTCCTTTTAAGAGAGATTCGGATATAGTCGTAAAATATTACAAACACAAAGGGGTTTATGCGTTTCGAAAACAGGCATTGTTAGATTTTCACAAAACTCCAATTACGCCTTTAGAAGCTGCTGAAAAAATTGAAGCCATAAGGTATCAGGAGATTGGAAAGAAAATAAAAATGGTTGAAACAGCTATAGAAGCTATAGGAATAGATACACCAGAAGATTTAGAAAAAGCAAAACAATATTTAAAAAATGTATAAAAACATAAAAGTAATTGCTTTTGATGCCGATGATACTTTATGGGTTAACGAAACTTATTTTAGAGAAGCAGAAAATGAATTTGCAAAATTGTTATCAAAATATGAAACTAAAAATAAAATTGATCAAGAACTTTTTAAAACTGAAATTAGAAATCTTTCTTCTTACGGTTATGGCGTAAAAGGCTTTATCCTCTCGATGGTTGAGTGTGCTTTGGAGTTGTCTAACTATCAAATAAAGCAAGATATAATCGAAAAAATTTTAAATATTGGCAAAGAGATGTTAGAAAAGCCAATTGAATTATTATCTGGGGTAGGGGAGGTTTTGCAATCATTGCAGGGAAAATACAAACTAGTTGTTGCCACAAAAGGCGATTTGTTAGATCAAGAACGTAAATTGGAGAAATCTAATTTGCTCAAATATTTTCATCATATAGAGGTTATGAGTGACAAAAAAGAAAAAGATTATCAAAAATTGATACAACATTTAGAGATTCATCCATCAGAACTTTTAATGATTGGAAACTCTCTAAAATCTGATGTTTTGCCCCTTTTAAAAATTGGCGCAGCGGCAATTCATGTTCCTTTTCATACCACTTGGGTTCATGAGAAGGTTTCTGATGATGAGGCCTCAAAATTGGCTTACAAAACAGTTTTAAATATAAAAGATGTTATAAGGCTCTTTTAAATAAATAAACTAACTTTGCACCAATTAAAAGAATAACAAATTATGGCTAGCATAAAAAATTTAAAAAAAGATATTAATTACGTTTTAGGAGATGTTATTGAATACGCTTTAGACGTTTCTACATTAAAAAACGATTCTAAAAAAGGTGATGAAATTATCGATGAAGCTATTGAAACTTTTGACGCTCTGGTTGCAAAAATAAATGCAGGTGGTGTAGAAAATAAGAAAGCTCATTTTAAAGCAATAAACCAAGAATTAGAAACAAAAGCGAAAGGTTTAGTGGAAAAAATTAACAGTTTATAAAATTAACATTTTCTAAACAAAACTTTAAGACCAGCATCAAATTTAGATGTTGGTTTTTTTATTATATTTGATTAGGTAATATTCTTAAATAAATTACGTTTAATTATTAACACTAAATTTATCTAAATGGCTAGAGCTATGTTCGAGTATACGAAGACTATACTAAGTAAAGTGAGTTTTAATTCAGAGTTATTTTGTAGAGAATTAGAAAAATCATTGCAAAGGTTGCTGCCTTATGAAATACAAGAGTTAATCATTTGGTTAAAACAATTTACAGCAAACAAACCAGAATTAATCGTTTGTATGAATTTAATAAAATAAAAAAAGGAGCAATTTTGCTGCCTTTTTTTATATAATCAATTTTTAGAATTAGGTCTTTTTTGTTTGTATTTACGCATTAAATTTCTTCCAAATTCAATTTCAGCGATTTGTAATTTTATAATTTTTTTATAAGAAATAATCTCTTTTATTTTTTTTACAAAACTTTTTTCAAGCTCATGTAATTTAATGTCTGTACTTAATTTTAGAGCTATTAATTTTTTTGAATCTTCTTCACTTACATTATCTAGAGTTTCGTTTTTTTCAATAGTTTTTTTTAAGCTAAACCTATAAGAGCCTCTTAAAGTGTATTGTTCTTTATTATAAGTATTATAAATTGGCCAAAATTTTTGAGCTTCATTTTCAGTTAAATTTAGCTTTTCTGTAACAAAGGCAATTTTTAAAGTTCTAATTTTTTCTCTACTTTCTCTTTTTTTTTGTGCAAATATTGAGAGCGTACAAAAAAGAAATATAGGTATATAAATAATTATTTTTTTCATCATTTATGTTTTAATTAAGGTCATTTAATAAAGTGTCGTTGTCTAGAGAATTTATATATTCCTCTATACTTTTATCTTTTATTTTTGAAAAATAAAACTCATTTTCATCTAAAATTTCATCTTGTAAAATAGAAGCAATATCCTGATTGTTTAGTGTATATGAATCTAACCAATATTCAATATCATTATCAGAAAGAGAATCTAACGTAAGTTTATTATTTGTGTTAAAAATAAATGAATTTAAGCCAACAAAAAGTAAAATTGAAGCTGCTGCAACAAAAGGTATTATTTTAAAAAACCGCTCTTTAAAAGAAATGATTTTTGTTTCTTTTTTTACTGATGAAACTTTGGATAAAATGATAGTATCTATATTACTAAAATAATTTTCAGGAACTTTAAAAGCAGTTTTTTTGCTAAATTTTTCTTCAGATAATTTTGCGGAAATACCTGCTTCTAACGTGGCAAAATAATTAGTAGGAGTAGAAAAGCCTGTTGCGCTACCAACTTTATTTTGAATGTAATATTCGCTGTTTTTTATTTCGTTTTCCATTGTTCTTTAGACCTTTAAGATTTAAAAAGGTTTAATTAGCTTGTGTTTTAATATATTTTTCAATTTTCTTGACGGCATGAAAATACGATGCCTTTAAAGCACCAACAGAAGTTTCTAAAATCTCTGATATTTGACTATATTTTAGCTCTTCAAAATATTTCATATTAAAAACTAGTTGTTGTTTTTGCGGTAAAGTAGCAATTGCTTTTTGTAGAATAACCTGAATTTCATCACCAGAAAAATGAACATCACTCTCTAAAGTACTTGCTAATTCCTCATGATAATCAGAAATATCTACTTTTTTTTCTTTGGCTCTTTTGTTTATAAAAGTGATCGCTTCGTTTGAAGCTATTCTATACATCCAGGAGTATAATTTACTTTGCCCATTAAATTTCTCTATATTTTTAAAAATTTTCACAAAAGTATTCTGTAGAACATCGTCTGCATCATCATGAACAAGTACAATTTTTCGAATATGCCAATACAACCGTTCTTTGTATTGAGCAATCAATATCTGAAATGCTTTATCTCTGGTTTTGCTATTTTGAAGTTGTTTAACTAAAGGAATTTCGTCTGTCAAAAAAACATATTTTATATAAGACAACAAAATAGGTAAAAGGTTTAATCTATTCGAAAATAATTTTCCGAAGTTTTATATTAAAACGACCATTGCTAATAAATTGAAGTTTAGCATAATAGAGAAGCGGGGTTTTAAAAAAGCAGTTTCTTTTTTTACTTTTTGATGAAATACAACTAACATTTATTTAAATCAAGGTCTAAATAAATGTCAGTTGTATTAAATTCTATATTTTATGGGATACAACTATCTTCTAGCTCTTGATCTAGAGTAGCCGAACAAACGTTTTTGTTTAATGGTCTCTGCAATTCCCTCTGGTAACATATCTTCCCAGCCTTCTTTACCATCCATAATCATCTTTAAAACGGTTCTCGAAAAAATATCTAAACTATTTTCATCAAAATTTTTCATGTCTACAAGTCTGCCATTATGTTTAAAGAACTTATACAATTCTTTCATTCTTGGGTGTACTTTTAAGTTTTCACTATTAATGTATTCTCCAGATTCTTGATCGTGATAAGGATACATATACACTTTTAGATCTCTATGGAATAGCTTGCCAAATGCTTCTAGAATACCACCACTTAAATCTCTATAATATTTTTCATCAAAAATCTGAATTAAGTTGTAAACGCCCATCGCCAAGGCCATTCTTTCTTTGGTGAATTCACTCAAGTATTCAACTAATTTAAAATATTGTTGAAAGTTGGTAATCATTACATTTTGCCCTAATGAACATAACAGTTCTGCTCTATCTAAAAAATCTCTTTCGTTAATTTTTCCTTCAGCAGATAAGTTACTTAAAGTAATTTCAAAAATAACTTGTGTTTTTTCTTCCTTGACTTTATTTTCTTTTAAAAATAATTTTTTAGACTGCTCAAACATGTCCATGTTCACTTTCGTAACGGGTCTAAAACTGCCACGTAAAGCTAAAATATTCTTTTTATATAAAACTTGTGCCGGTAGTAAGTTATTACCATCAGGGCCAAACATTACCGCATTTGTCATCCCATTTTTAAGGAGTTGTAAACTCATTAATCGATTATCAACATACATGAAACGTGGACCAGAAAAATTAATCATGTCTACTTCTATCTGATGATTTCCTATATTATCGTAAAAAGATTTTACTAGTTCTTTAGGATTATCGTTTAAATAGAAAGCTCCAAAAATTAAATTTACACCTAAAATACCCAAAGTTTCTTGCTGTAAACGTGCATCCGTTTCTTTAAAACGAAGATGTAAAACAATTTCATTATAATCTTCTAGAGGGTCTAATTGAAAACGAATCCCAACCCAACCATGGCCTTTAAATTGTCTGGCGAAATCTATAGTGGTAACTGTGTTTGCATAACTGAAAAATAACTTATCAGGGTGTTTTTGTCTACTCAATCGATCCTCAATTAAATCAATTTCATGTCGCAGCATGGTTTGCAAACGAGGTTGTGTTACGTAGCGCTTATCTTCTTCCATACCATAAATAGCATCCGAAAAATCTTTATCATAGGCACTCATTGCTTTTGCAATTGTACCAGAAGCAGCCCCTGATCTAAAGAAATTTCGAGCGGTTTCTTGTCCTGCTCCAATTTCTGCAAAAGTGCCGTAAATATCTTTGTTTAAATTTATTCTTAATGCTTTACTCTTAGTTGTAGCTACACTACTAATTTCTTGATCTCCCCTTAAAGATATTGCCATATTTGGTGTATTTTATCTAAAACAAATGTACTAAATAAGAACGCTATGAGTCAATTTTTATCTTACTTTTGTTGTAATGATTTCTAATAAAAAACTGTTAAATGTCACCTTTTTAGGTACCGGTACTTCACAAGGCGTTCCTATGATTGCAAGTAAAGATCCTGTTTGTTTGTCAACTGATTTAAAAGATAAACGTTTGCGTTCTTCTATTTTAATTTCTTGGGATAAATTGACGTATATAATAGATTGCGGTCCGGACTTTAGACAACAAATGTTGCGAGAAAATGTGCAGCTGGTTCATGGTGTTTTTTTTACGCATGAACATTCAGATCATACTGCAGGTTTAGACGATTTACGGCCTTTTTGTTATAAAATAGGCGAGATGCCTATTTACTTAAATAAAAGAACGTTAGGTAGTTTGGAGCAAAGGTTTCAATATATTTTCAGTAAAGAAAACAGATATCCTGGAGCACCAAGTGTGCAGCCAAATTTAGTAGATAAGAGTACATTTTTCATTGATGATTTGAAAGTAATTCCGTTAGAAGTGATGCATGGTAGTTTGCCAGTTACGGCATATCGAATTCAGGATTTTGCCTATTTAACCGATGTGAAAAGTATTGCAGATACAGAGAAAGAAAAGCTACAAAATTTAGAGGTTTTAGTTCTGAATGCTTTAAGAATTGAAGAACATCCTACACATTTTAATTTGCAAGAGGCGTTAGACTTTGTAAATGAAATAAAACCTAAAAAGACTTATTTTACACATATTAGTCATAAACTTGGATTTCATGCTGCGATATCAGAGCAACTGCCAGAGAATGTTTATTTAGCGTATGATGGTTTAAAAATTAAGGTATAGATTTTGTAATTTACTTTTTAATGCATACTTGTCTTTTAAGCTATTCTTTATAATCTTATAGCAACCAATTTTAAATCTATGTACAGTTGCAGTAATTAAAAAAAATCATGTCATAAAATTCCGAACAAAATAATGAACTCGTATACAATATATTGGGTAGATACTCGGTCAATACCAGTGATAGGTCTAATTTTTGCATAAAATAATTTATAATACGATTCTAAACTTACAGATGTCTATGACAAAATTAATTCATGATAAATAGCTTGTTTTATCAATTATTAATACCATCATAAAAATGATCTCGTTTAATTAAAAATTTCAACCCCAGAAAAAGGAGCGTGATTTATTTGCAATAGAATTGATTTCAGAAAGTAAAAAAAATCAGAAATAAGTTTTGTAATTGGAGTTATCGGAAGAAGATTAACTTTTGAACAGATCGTAAAATATTAAAAAAATTTGCGCTGATATAATCACCTTTAGTTTCTAAATAATCAGGAAATCTATACCTTTCAGTATGGTCGATATTAATATTGGTGCTAATTTTTTTTAAAAGTATTTTTGACTTTAAAAGAGGGGAATTTATACCTGTAATTTTCTAAATCTATCTGAATCTTAAAAAGATGTTAGTTTTTTTGTCGGTAAAAAAAGAAAGTCGATCATTTTTTTGATGAAGAAAGTCTTAAAAAAGAACGAACGATTATGCACTTTTCGAGTTAAAAATTAAAAAAAAAATCAAGAGGGTGAGACTGCTATTTAAGTTTATAGTTTTATAATATTGGTGTTTAGATAAAGTGGAATAAAATAAAACCTCCTCCTCTTTTTTCAAAGGATAGGAGGTTATAATATTTATGGATATCTAATTGTAAATTAAACTGTTATTTCTAAAACCTGTATTATTTTTATACCAGTCAGGAAATACAGTACCATTGTTTTGCGCCCAATCACCAAACATATTATACGCTTTGGTTATATCTTCAAATTCTATTGCCCAATTAAATTCTTCTGTAACATTTATAGCCCATGGCAGATTATTAGCTGTTACAAAATACCTTCCTTCCTTCGGAGATGAATCATCGCTAACGCTTTGAAAATAATTGTTGTCAAATAAATCTGATGGCTCATAATTAGGTAGGTGTATTTCTTTACCTCGCACACCAGGAGCTCCATCTACCGTGGTGCCTACAATCATGAATGGATTAAAAGTGCCAATATTCAATTCGCTGAATGTTATTGGGTTATTAATATTATCGAAATCAATCTCTACAACCACGGTTACAGGTTCGGTGTAACCATAAGAGGTCTGCGTATTTGCACCAGTACCTCCACCTGTTGGCGGCATTATTCTATAGGCATCATCAAAAACAATTATTGTGGCTTTATTTTGACCGTTTTCGAGTCCGTTGCCAGCTATACTAAACACATTGTTGTTTGATACATCGAATCCACTAACAGAAACTATATCGTTAGGTTCAACTTTTGGTAATGTAAACCCAAATCCGTTGTGCGTAGAAGCTCCGAATGCTCTAATCACAAAAGTAGCAGTTATACTCTGCACAACTTCTTGATTGTTTTTACTAATTTTAAAATCATAATTAAGCACTAGGTCGTTAAAGTCAGAGTCTCCTTTTCCAGGGTATAAATCTTCGTAAGCCAATGATCCTTCATATTGTTCTGAAGGAAACACGCCGCAATTTTGAATGGATTCCTCTAAATCACCTTGACCTAAAGTTGAAACTAATAATTTAAAATTATCATCAGTTATAGCCACTGAAGTGATTTCGATACTTTCATCCAGTTCTAATTGATATGTATCGCTTAACACTTCAACATCATTTTTAAATAAGGTGTAAACCTGTGCACTTGTCATACTAACACCTTTGTTTATTATGGTAAAAGCTACACCTAAATTAGTACAGGATGAAGAAGATTCAATGTTTGTTTTTTTTATCAACGTGGTGCAATTGAGCAAGCTAATAGCTCCCGCAGCAGAAAGCATTCTTCCGCTTAGGTCACCACCATCTCCCATAGATACAGCTCCAGGATTACCAATTAGATTACCACTAATAGTAGTTGAAGTGCCCATGGATATTGCGCCTGTAGCGAGCCAATATATATTGTCTGCTGATGCTCCATTTATTAAAACTACTGTTGTGCCCACAGCAGTTGTCAATGCACCTCCAATTTTAAAAATAAATATGGCATCCTGATCTCCTTCTGCATCTAAAGTAAGAGTTCCTGCTATAGAGGCTGCACCTGCTGTGGAGTAAACTCCTGAGGTTAAGGTCTCTGTGGTAAACGCTGGAGCATGGGTTGTATTTGTAACAGGGGTGCTAACTATTTGATCAATAACATCGGTTAAATCTAAAGCCGCTTGTAAAGTAATAGTATTTGCATTTTGAATATTCCCATTCAGGATTGAAGGAACTCCAAAACCGCTTATTGAACCTGTATTTGTACCAATATCTCCTGTAATATTTGAAGTACCCGTGTTTGATATCGCTCCTGCGCCTGAAAACAGTGTGAAGTTAGCTATTAATCCAAGATTAAATGGAGAAACAGTATTCTTTTTAGCAGATTTGTTTGCTGTGTTAAAGTTATAATTCATTGAACTATTACTAACTAAATCTAAACTTGATTCATTATTATCACCAAAAGCTAATTTAACTTTTTTTACATAAGAAGGAATAGTTATGATTGTACTAACTGTTCTGGATCCATCATCAGGATATCCTCGAAAGTATGTTTTATTACCCGAACTATCAGTAATTGTAAGTGGTTTTATGGCTCCATCATCTGGTAAAACTACAGAAACGTTTAAGGTTTTAGTAGTTTTCCAATCAAAGCTCGCAGGAATGATAAGATCGTTTACAGATTCAATAAATGACTCTGGTAAATCTATAAATTTCGGTTTTACACAACTCTGAAACAAAGTTGCTGCAATCAATGTTAAAATAATAATTTTACTGTTTTTCATAATTTTTTTTAAGATTTGCACAAAAATAATTTGATAAAGAGAGAAAAATAACAATTAAAGTTCAATTACAATTTGTTGTCGACGAATAGAGTATTCTGCCTTAAAATAAATATGTTTTACTGAATTTAAAAAGTTGGATTACTCAAGATTTATTTTGTAAACTATTTTTAAAATTGAACTTTTTTAAAAGTAGAATACTAATATTAAACAATTCTTTATCAGCATATATTTACTTTTTTATGTTTATTTGAAAGATTAATTTTAGGTTGTCACTGATTTTTTTTAAAAGTATTCTTGAACTTTATGAGAAAAACTTATAGTTCGAGCTTAATTTTTTTCGGTTCTTGATTATTGCTTTCAAATGTTTTTTTTACATAGGCATAAATTCTATAAAGTCAGTTTTTAAGACAACTCCTTTTTTATCATGTTTGAAGTTACAATTAACATTAAAATCGTTTTATTCGTTAGTTGTGTAATTAATGATATTAGTGTCATTTTTTACTTCAAAATTTGTTGAAATACTTAAGCTAAATATTCGGTAAAGCATTATCAGTATTATCTTAGGTAAATATTTTAATTTGAGTAATCTCTAAATTAAAACTTTAGGTAGCTTTGAAATTGTCTATAATTTAGTCATCCTGATAAACAAACTGAAGAGTGGTAGTTTATTTTAAATAAGCTGAAAATTACTAAAAAAATTAATGGAAAATATTGGTTAAAATTTTTCATAATGAATTACTTTATCAATGGTACAAAATAAAATGTTCATGTACTAAAAAATATTACAGTTTTAAAGCTGCGAAGTTTTAATAGAGGTGTAAGTTATTGAATACCGGTAATAGTATTAAATAATGGAATACCGAACTTAATTTTTGATTGAGAATCAGTCAATTGAGTTTTTTTTGGTTTAAAGTCTGAAACGATTGTAAAGATTGACCTAGATATAATATCAAATAAAAGTGCATCACTGTTAATAAGTCTTATTTTAAGTAAAGCTCCAATTTAGTTTGAGTTTAGAGGCTTTAAGAATTTTAAAGGAATAAGATGTTGATTTGGTTATTTTAGATTTTGATATGCGACCCTAAATTGGTAAAGTAATAATTCAGTAAAAATCTATTTTTTTTTAAAAAAAACAGCATATTAATTTTGGAGCATCAACCATATCATTCTGATTTAGTTCGCTTTTTTTTTAAAAACTTAATTTATAACGTTCAAAAGACTTTTTTAGACGATTAGAAAGTGAAAGCTAATTTAAATTATTTATGATTTAAATCATAAGTTTGGGTTAATTCATATTGGTTTTTGGGTTGATCTTTATTTGATATTTGGGTATAAATACACAAAACAAAGTTTAATATATT
>TARA_B110000238_G_scaffold104640_1_pt1 | contig 25764 bp, 30 predicted proteins | sample TARA_B110000238 | Tara Oceans TARA_B110000238 (sample SAMEA4397569) | marine metagenome | biome: Polar Biome; feature: [SRF] surface water layer (ENVO:00010504); material: water (ENVO:00002006), including particulate matter (ENVO:01000060) such as... | depth 5 m | reverse complement strand
AATTGCGCTACATATTCTTTAGGGTATGTTGCAATCTTTTTAGCTAAATCAACTAAGACTCCATCCATATCAAAATAAATTATTTGTTTTGTCATCTAGTTCTTTGTAGTTAATGTTTGTTTTGTTCCAGGGTAAGCTATGTACCAAAGTAACATTAGTCCGGCCATTTGCCAAACGTTAATCGGGTATGCCCAAGAAACTACTTGAGTTAATACGCCATTCCATAGAGCAGTAGCTATAAGAACAGAAAGTGGCACCGCGATAAGTATGGTAAGTAATGGTTTCCAAATTGGGTTTTTCATAATGTGTTGTTTTAATTATAGTACTAATATACGAATAATAATTGACATAAAAAAATTATATGGCAACTATTTTGCATTAATACTTAGATATTATTTGGGGTTTCTTAATTTTATATGTTTTACCCCATGATTCTACAAAAGCTTTACCAACTCCCATGCAGATAATATCGTACTTATGATCTATAATAGGTTTAGTAGCTCTAGCGTTATTAAGAATGTCTATGTGGATATCAGTAACAATCATATAATGTTTGCTTCCTGACTTTGTTTTCTTATATACAACGACATTTGTTAGCTTTCCTTTTTCTTCCCAGGGTAACTTCATGATACTTTCCAAAATAGTTGAACTGCGATTAATGCAAATGCCAGGCCTAAGCTAATCCAAGTCTTTAGATTAATCCCTTCGCCCATAAAATACCATGTTAAAAATGCAAACGATGTAATTCCTAATGAGAATCCAATAAATCTTCCTGGCCAGAGTGCGCCGCCATAATGCCCAGCAATTAGAGCAGTCGCTTTAATAAACATATAAGAAATAATTGTTCCACCAACAACAGAAAGTAGCATTGGGTTTTTCTTAGCAAATGAATTAAAAAATTGACCGTTAGTTTGAAACCATATTAATGTCTGTCCTCCGAAGAACAATAACATCCCTAATAACAACCCTCTCAAAATAATACGTTTGTAGTGGTTAATAAATGTGATATGAAAGAATCTCTATGATGTTCAGTTGGGCCTGCTTCTTTAATAGCCGTGATATGCTGTTTAGTGCCATATCCCTTGTTCGAACCCCAGCCATATATGTTTCCACCTTCTAGGTTTCTCATTAGGTCATCGCGTTCGGTTTTAGCCAAGATCGATGCAGCTGCAATGTTAGTATAAAGATTGTCTCCGCCGACTACTGTTTCAAAGGGAATACCTTCGAATCCGTGGAATTGATCTCCATCAACTAGAATGAATTGGAAGTCTACTTGTTTTGTACATTCAACAAGAGCCCTTCGCATACCTTCTAATGTAGCTTTTAGGATATTAGTGTTTTCAATATCTTTAACATCTACATGCTGGATAGAATATGCTAAACAATTATCTAATACTAGCTGCCTAGCTTCAACTCTTTGATCTTCCTTTAGAAGTTTAGAATCTTTAATAAGTTCGTGCGTGAATCCGTATGGCATTACGCATGCGGCAACTGTAACCGGTCCAGCGAGTGCACCTCTTCCCGCTTCATCTAATCCTATTTCAAGAATTTCAGGATTATCAGTGTGACTATGTTTTAATAAAATGTTTTTAGACATGGATATAACTTGTTTAGTAGTTATACCTTAAAAGAGTCCTTTGTTTCTAGACTTTGGTCCTAGTTCAGACGGGCGATCCCACCTCATCTGTACTTCGTTTAAATAGAAGTCGCATTTTTTATAGAAGTCTATATTATCTTCTGAACAATTAAGTATTGTTTTGTAACAACCTCGATGTACCGCTAGTTCTTTTAACTTTTCAATTAACATACTACCAATACCTCTACTACCAGCATGTTTACTTACAGCAACATCTTCAATAAGGCCAATTCTATTCCCACCCCTTAATAATTTATTAATAGTAATCAGTGAAGCTACGCCTACTATAATACCACCTTGTTCAGCAACAATGTAATGTATGTTTTTATCATCTAGTATATTCCACCACTGCCTAGTCGATTGGGTAGTTACACCGTTAAATGCACTAGTGTAAATATCGCATATAGCCTCTAAATCATCGCTAACTGCTTTGCGTATTTTTATTTGATGTTGTTCTGAGTTTTCCATTTATCGTAACGGACTACAACCTCTTGCAAAATCTTAGCCCTGACAATATCTTTTTCTGTGAAGATGTGAATACCTACTCCCTTTACATCTTCAATTAGTTTAATAAAATCAGGCAGGCTAACTTGCGATGCTGCGATATCTGCTTGACTGACATCACCAGTAACAACGACTTTACTTTTGCTACCCATACGAGTTACAAATAACATCAATTGTTTAAAGGTAGCATTTTGAGCTTCATCTAAAACCATAAGTGCATCATCAAAGGTATCGCCTCTCATATATGCTAATGGTTCAAATTTAATTATTCTTTTTTCAAATAACGTTTCCGTTAATTCATGTCCAATAATTTTTACTAAGTTAGATTTATATGATTTCATGTACGGATCTACTTTGTCTTCGATTCCACCTGGTAAGTGGCCTAGCTTTTCGCCAGCCTCTTGAATAGGTTTACATAAAATGATTTCTTTTATCTCTTTGTTTTGCAACATTTGCAATGCAGTATAACACGCTGTAAATGTTTTAGATGTCCCAGCAGGTCCATAACAAAAAGTTATGTCAGACTTGATAATGGTATCAACATAATTACGTTGTCCTGGTCTTAGTCTTATGTTTTTAATTCCTGCTGCGATTGATGTTGATCTAGAGGTTCTTGCCATAGTTTTTATATTTTTAGTCGCCTGCCATCATGACAAGCTCTCTTAGTTTTAATAGTTTATTACATTTTTCATATTCCTCTAACGTTTCAAAGTATTTAATCATTAAGTCGATAAACTTAGAACGTTGCCCAATGCCATGTGGAATTTCAATCAATTTTTCTTCATCTTTAAATGCAACAAAGCGATTTACTGTCTTAGTAAAGTTTCTTGTAATCTGATAATAACTGGCTCTCATTAGGCTGTCTTTATCAGAAGTTGAAATAAATCCGCTCATATCTTTCTCTCTTCTTTTTACAGGATAGTTTAATACTATCTCCTGTTATCTTATATATTTCATTAGCACAGGTCAATACCCGATACTACCTTAAAAAATATTAGTATATTATGTGTTTAAATAGACTAAAGACTTGCCTATTACTGTTGATTTTCGCTGTCCGATTTTTTCTGTAGATAGATCGCTTTATTACTCTGCAATCTTTTCTTTTCGGAGGGCTTGGTAAAATGTTTACCGTCTCGCAGCTTTTTCAGCTGCTTGGTTCTAATGACCTTTGATTTAAGTTGTTTTAACGCTCGGTCTATATTCGTTTTATTTTCTAATTTAATAATTAACATATATCTTAGGTTAGGTTAAACTTATTTTCATTTTAAATAATTTAGCACACTTTTCGTAATCTTCATGTGTTTCATAGTATTCTAACATATCTTCTAGTATTTCATATTTGCGATCAAGTGGCATATCTGATAATATCACGTATGTTGGGTGTTCCATTATAGCATTGTAAAGAACTTGGAAAAAGACAGATTTATTACTTACCAGCAACCCTTCGATTGCAGCGTAAAAATCCTTCTTATTTCTTCTATGACTTAAATTATCCATTTTGTATTTCCTGTACTTTCTTTATATATTCGAGTTGTTCCTCGGTTAAGTCAGGATATGATGGATTTAACTTTAACATTAGATTGCCTCTTGCACCAGAATCATAATCTGGCCAGCCTTTGTTTTTTAATCTTAATACTTTGCCAGGTTGGCTATGGCTAGGAATCATTACAGCAATAGGACCATCTAATGAGCTAATGGTAATTTTAGTACCTGTAATAATATCGAACCATGGCAGTGATACTTCTTTCCATATATTATTCTGTGGGTCTATTATATTACTAGGATCTATTTGTACTCCAATTTCAATAATAATATCTCCATTTGGTAAATTAGAATTAAATGGATGCTGGCTACCCTTACCTCTTAATATTAATCTTTGTCCTGATTTAGCACCAGCTTTAATGTGTATTGTAATAGGTTCTGCTGAAATTTTAAAGCTCTTTGTAACGCCATGGAAGGCTTCAGCAAATGAGATGTGTAATTGTACTCTAAGATCATTACCTTTAGTCTGTTGTTGCTGAAATGGTCCGTTACGCTGTCCACCGAATGCGTTATTAAATAGGTCGGCAAAGTTGCCTTCCATACCACCCATATTACCAAAAGTAGCAAATGGATTTTCTGCAACAGCATCATATTGCTGTCGTTTTTTGTCATTGCCGACTACAGCGTATGCGTCTGCAATTCCTTGAAATTTCTTAGTGTCACCGCCTTTATCAGGATGGTGTTCCATGCTAAGTTTCCTATAAGCTTTTTTGATTTCTGCTTGAGTTGCCGACTTGGTTATACCTAGTGTTTGGTAGTGGCTCACTCGCTATCAGATTTAGGAGTTGTTCTTATTTCACGAACTTGGAGAGCTTCCAATTTCGCTTTACGTTTTTCAGATATTGCATTACGTTTTTCTGCTACATCTTCTCGCCTGTTAGCAAGTTCCATTGCGTTTGCAATTCTTTTAAGCTGATTTGCTATATCTTTAGCTGTCTTGTCTTCCATATCTATTCTTAATTAAATCTGATTTGCCATTTTGGAAATCTTGATAAGGCATTGACTTATCTTTCTCGCCTTTATGTGGACCATTGACCATTATAGTGTCCTTGAATGGATTTGTTTCACCACTATGGCCTGACTCCTTTGCTTTACGGCTCATCCATGTGTGTAAATCAACTATAGTTCCGGTAAACATTCTAGATCTTTCTAGATCTGGATTATCAGTAGCAAAGTCTTCAAATAGTTTTATATGTTTCATTTTATTAGTTCCAATGTTTATCAAATATTGCTTTACCAGATTGCCTGAATGCATCCCATGCATCCCATACCATTGAGGTTGTACCTGTCACACCTCTTTCTACACCCTTTATCAGTAACTGGGATTCCTTTGCAAGTAATTCAAAGTTTGGCTTACCTTTATGTTTACCAACTACCTTTTCTAAATTCTTAGCTGATTTATCTAAAGTACTTATTGCCTTCATTACTCTTTCATGAGCCTTCTGTATTGCAATTGCATCTTTAACTTGCCATTGTTGATTAGCTTCTTCGTTAAGGTTTTTATTTAAAAAATCTTCAAATAATTTTATATTTTTCATTATAGATATCTTTTTGCCATTCGTTTCCAGTTACCTAGACCTGCCATTTTAAATCCGGCTGCCTTAACAAAAGTTCTCATAGATATATCCTTAGCCTCTTTCATGAAGTCAAATATTTCTTCTTTATCTTTTAACGCCATATCAGTTGGTTCTAAATAAGGTAAGAGTGTTTTCATTCTTTCCATAAGAGTTGCATCGTCTGGATTGACATCGATTAAAATTGACCTTGATCTAATTGCTCCATCTGGATCTGCTTTATCTTTAGATAAATTCGAGATGAAAATTACTCTACCAGCAAACTCAAATGTATTAGGAACGATTCCATTTTCTAATGCATTGAATTCTCCTTCAGGATCGTTTTCGAAATCTTTAGGATCAAATACAGCTGTAGTCTTTTTAAGATATGAAATCTTTCTAACAGCTTTTGTATCTAAAGCCGCCTTCATTAAGTTCCTGCCATTCTCATCTCTAAATACTGCATCACAATCATCAAATACTAATGTACCATTTCTATATTGATAGAATTTCTTATACATCATAATTACAGATGCTGCACCAGAAACCAATACATAATCATCCCCTTCTGTAAGACCTTCATCCTTTAAGGCTCTTTCTACATTATATGTTTTACCTGTACCTGCCCTACCTGAAATAAACAATGATGTAAAAGCACCAGCACCAACTCTTCTAGAGATTTGGTAAATGTCTTCCATTGTTTCTTCTAAGTATTTTACTTTATCATTAAGTGTTAACTCATTTTGCTTTTCAGCAGGAGATTCAACATTAACCACAGGAACTGATTTCTTAATTCTTGATATTTGTCTATATGGTACATCTAATTCTAAAGCAATAGATCTTACTGAAGCCCCATTGCTTAATTGATCGCTTACTGTTTTAAGTTCACTTGACGACAATGGTCGAGTTTTAGCTTCTGTTACTAAAGATTCTGCTAGAACTTCTTTTTGATAAGCTGTATCATTTACAAGTCTTACAAATTCATCTAATAATTTAATTACTGGAAGTTTTGGAGTACCTGCTTCTAAACTAAAATCAGCTTGAGGCTTTGATGCATCTGAAAAGAATTGTAAAGATCCGATTATACCAGCAGCTCCAGATGTATTATCTGAAACTCTAAATGCCTTTGCACCTTTATCAGAATAAAACATTATTCCTGTATTTTCTGTTCCGTCAATAATTGAAGTTACTGCAAATGGAAACTTCAAAAACTTTAAGCCGGTTTTTTTGTTTACAAATCGTGCAACTATATCTGCTGCCTTAGACAAAGATGGTTTAACAAATTCTACTTTAGCGGCAAATCCATTTGCTTCAGTAATATAGTCAGATAAGTTTAATATTTTAGTCATATCTTATTTATTAGTTATAGTGGCCAAATACTTACAGTTCCGGCGTCATACCATTCACTATACCAGCCTTTTTTATTTAATTCCTTTTCCCATTTATTCCAAACACCAAACTCTCTGTTCTTATGGTCTTCAGAGTAGTAGTTGTAAATTACATTACCTTTATATTCATCTTGAGCTTCGCCTGAAACATGAATTCCACCTTCACTACCGTCAAATTCTTCAGATGTTCCAACGAACTTCATGTGCTTTTTAACCCATGCCATCATTGCATCTCTATCAATATATGCTTCGTTTAAATATGTAATATCTTTACCTATAAAAGATTCAAATGTTTTTGTATATTTCATGTTATAGTTTGTTTTATTATCCGTGTTTCTTAACAGTCTTCACTAATTCATCTAGTGATACCTTAACGTGCTGTCCGTAATCAGCATGTAGATCTCCGTCTGAATCTAATGGCTGCATATCTTTCCATTCTGTATATTTAGCTATAAAAGCTTCACTTGCATCTACTATTTTCTTAATATCTGATTTCGCATAGTCTTTACCGTACCATGAATTAGGATCAACGTCTTGTCTTGCTGTTTCGTCAGTAAATGGGTTTCTAATATCAGTACCTTCGTGGTCAAAAGAAAATGCTTCAAATGTTTTTGTATACTTCATGTTATAGTTTGTTTTATTTATATCGTTTTAAATACTTCATATTATATATCTCTATAATATCATAAAGAAAAAACCCGTTAAAAACACTAGGTCTTTAACGGGTTCATTTATGTTAATTATATTTTTAAACACGTTCCAAGATACCTTCTATCTTGTCTAATTCTATTTTAAGAGCTCCGCATTTTTCATATTCTTCTAAATCTAAGAAATGTTTAGTCATAAAAACTAGAGTTTCTTTTAATCCAGTTAGTTCAGATTTATCCATTTCGCGAAGGTGCCAATCGCTTAAACCTTGGTCAACGATATTTTGATAATTATGTTCAATAGCTTCAATAATCATTAATTCTCGGTAGCTTTCTAGTTTGCCCTCAAAGTCTGGGTCGTTTAAATAATCGTCTATGTTGAATCCTTTATCCATGTGTTTTAATTATAGTACTAATATACGAATAATAATTGACATAAAAAAACTTATTGGCAATTATTTGATAGTTATTTTCCTAGTAGTATCAGTCGTTTTAAAACTTAAAGTTAAGATACCGTCTTCCATTGAAGCTGTAATAGAATCCATATCCATCGTAGATGGTAACTTAAATTGCTTACTAAAAGATTGAGTGTAACCACCTTCTTTTCCTTTAGCGCTAATAGTTAATACGTGGCCTTCTGTTTCCAGATTAATATCTTTCTTGCTGAATCCTGGAAGGCTCACTAATAATGAGTCGTCGACTACTTTATAGTCAGGTCCTGTAATTCCTAAAGTGTCCCATTCTTTTCTTGCTACTGGAAAGTTAAAAAAGTTGTCGAATGCATCAAACATCCCACCTTGGTCTAATTTTGATAAATTTGTTAAGTACATATTTTAATGTTTTATTTAGTTTTATGTGCAACGTGCACATTAACTATAGTGAAAGAACTATACCAAAGCCGTTTTAATGACAAGTCGTCACCTTTATTAAAAGGTTAGTGACATATTGGCATACCAGCAATTTTCAATATGACATTTGCAGTAGCCTTAATATCCTTTTCACAGTATGTTTTAATCTCATCATGTCTATCATTCCAATAGTATTCTGAAACTTCTGAACCGGACATTGCATCTTTAGGTGATGGAATACCTAGGATTTCTGAAATGAGTCCAAGCTTAGCTGAATCCCATCCACCAAATTGCCATACTTCTTTTGTATCAAGTAAGCAGTTCTCCCATGGCTTTTGTTTATGTAAGTGAAAATGCCTAGGAGCTTGTATTCCATTAATCAATCCCCTCTTAATAATATATGGCATATCGAAACCTTTAATAAAGTGGCCTACCCATTTCATCCCAGGATGCTTCTGCATAATCTTAGAGGACATATCCATAAAATCCTTTAGTATCTTACCTTCATCTGTACCGCTAAAGGAAGCGGCCTTAAAACCATTAGGAAAGCCCGTCCCATCAAACTGTAATTGGCCAATAGAGATACAAACAATTCTACCCCATTCTGGATTTAGTCCTGCCATCCTAGGCCACATTTTATGTGGATCGGAAAACTCAGCTAATTCCATTGGATTCTTTTGAACCAACTGCATTGTTTTAAGATTCCAATACTGTTCTAATTCTGGGTTCTCATCTATCACCTCTTGAAACGTCTCTTTCTGAGTTGCGGTTTCAATATCGATGAAAATCATTTGTTTTAATTCGTCTATTGTGTACATATCTTTAATTTCCTTTAATACTAAAAAACTGCCTAGCGTGAGCTAGACAGTCTTTATACGTTTGAAGTCTTATTTGTTTCTTAAGAACTTCCAGATTAATCCTAATAAACTATCGGCTTTATATTTATTGCCTTTGTGGTTTAATAAGTAATCTTTTCTTTCATTTGTTTTCATAATTGTTGTTTTAAGCCATCCAGCCGTTAGAAGCTTCCCAATCTTTTTGGGAAGTTAATAGTGAATATGCTTCAAAAGATAGAGCTATTTGTACATAACCTCCAGTAATGGAATTAGGTACTACCTCAGGACTTAAGTAATAATCCGGGGCATTTTTTATCCTACCATTCAAAAAATCGAATAGTGGATCTACGTGCATGTGGTGAACCCAAATACAAATAGACATACATGTTAAATCAGCTTTTGCCATTACTTTACTTTAAATCTTTTTTTATCGAACTTAATTGTGCTTTCGATATCTTTCTTTTGATACATATCTATCTGTTTTTCATCAGAAGGATGTAATTTTTTACTATAATAGTCTTGATAAACCTTTTTATAGAAGAATGCCATTACTCCATAAAGTGGTGCAAACTCCGAGGACATCTCCACTACCCAAGGTTTCCCGTCGGTATCTACCATCAGGTCCACTGAATAAATGTCCAAGCTTTTGTGTTTCGCTGCAAACTCTTCAAAAACCGGTTTCCATTCTTTTGGAATCTCTTCTATGTTTTGTAGGACATAATCGAATTTGAGTTTCTCGTCTTTTAACTTCACCATAGTTTTGGTTTTGTCATTAGCAGGTACTCTATGTACCCACATCTGAGGCTCTCCTCTCCACATCATGATCCTATATTCTTCAGCAATGTTTATCTTCTCACTGAATACTTCAAAATCAGTCAAATTCGCTTCCTTAGCATCTTCTATTGTATCGAATTTCATGATACCTTGGCCTGAAAATCTATTTTCAGGTTTGGCTATGATAGGGAATTTAAGCTGATTTATTTTACTTCCATCTAAAACTGTTTTAGGCACATGGTCTGAATCTTTATGTAAACCATGCCATTTTACTTTAGATGCTATTTTCATCTTCTCCTCTTCAGGATTATATATTAATTCTTTGGGTGTTCCAGCGTCTAATAAACGCTTAGTGTGAATATTGCAGAAATTAATTACCGGAAGTACCACCTTTCTAGGTTTATTGCCTTTAGTAAATAATTCCATATATTGTCTAGTGTAAACCGTATGAGCATCACCTGTAACATATTTAAAGTCTGTTAGCTCAGTAGATACACACATAATAACTTTATGCAGTCCACCTACACGCTCGTTGAGAAATGTTTGAAAATCTGTAATCATAAACTATATATCTATGAAGGAAATACTTCTATTACCCTTTCCTCTTCTACTAGATCTGCCCAACGACCTTCGTATCTAGTAGCCTTAACGATATGGTTATCAACCCAGTGATAATTACCACCTCTAGGTTTTTCCATTAGTAAACCATGGTATTTAAAACCGTGCTTATTTAGCCAAGTTTCTGTAATCTCTCTAACTTCTTCTGTTCTAGAAGTAAAAAATGTAATTACATGTCCTTCGTTATACCATTTATTAAGAGTCTCTACAGATCCTTCGTATGGCAATACTACTGACATTCTTTCTGGTTCTTCGTTTGGTACATCATCAGTAATTGTACCGTCAATATCAATTAAATAATTCTTGCAACCGTTCTTTAATACTGGGGAGACTAAATGCCCGTCATCTCCTACGATCTTATTAAATGTGATTTCTTTTTTCATGTATATTTTAATTAGATTCTTTTCTCATAAATGAAACGCAAATATATCTCTTACCTGCGTAAATCGGTCTAGCACCATGTAAGTGCGTAACCATTCCAGGGTGAAGTGTTGCAACTCCAACTCTTTCAGGATTAGATAATAAATTATATTTTGGGAACCATGTTCCACCACCATCAAATTCGTCGTTTAATTTAACAACCATTGTTACGTGACTAAAATCATGATGTAAAGCTAAATGAGATTGTCTATCTGTGGTATATCTTGCAAGGAAGTTTTCGCTAAACATATTATCCCAACCTTTACCTTCTAATGTCCATAAGTGAATACAAAGAGGGTAAACCACTTCTGTTAAAACTTGGTGGTATGCGTCTTGTAGCCCAATGTCCTGTAATAGAACATCATTAGTAGGATAGAATTCATGTCTATCAACAGTCCATTTATCTAATCCTTCAGATAAAGCCACTGCTTCTTTACAAAACTTTTCTGTAAATAATGGGAATTCAAATACATTATCTCCCATATCATCAACCATTAGATCATATTGACCCTTTAGCATAGATTGGTTTACGTATTTCAATTTCCATGCATCCCAATCTGCTGTATCTAATATTTCAAAATACGGAGTCTCCTCTTGCACGTTTTTTATTTCTTTTTGATTTTTCATTAAATTAGGATTTTTAGTTGGATCGATTTCTATAGTTGATTCTTCATGTGGCCTTCTTTGACCTATAAAATCCTGTTTAGCCGTTGCAATAGCTTTTAATGTTGGAGGAAATAAAGCTCTAATATCTTCTCTTCTATGTTCAGTATATGTTGCCGCTAGGAATTCGTCAGCCGGGATTAAGTTTTGTTTAATTTTATAGTTTTTTAATAACTTTGTAGCTCCTGCTAATGTAAGGATATAAGCATGTGTACAGTAACTAGCAGTAGGGGTAACCCATGATCCGCCTAAACTATCCTCAGACGCTTCCTTGTCAATCTTCCATCTACCAAGGTATGCAACATCATATTCTACAGAAGGTTCTGCAAGAATGCCTAAATTAGCATTAGGGGCAAAGTCATCTTCTAAAATTAGAGTTTTAGATAAACCTTCTTTTACAATTCTTTCCCATACCTTAATATGAGAAGTCATACATCCTATTTCACCAGGTAATAAATCCCTACGCCACCATTCATTTTCTGTTTTATCACCTAAGTTCCATTTTGAATATGGAGCATAACCATCAAGTACGCCTTTAGTATGTCCATCATGTGCATGGTGTATCTCATACCCAGTAGGTCCATCAAAGTTTAACTTTTGTAAACCTTCTAAAACTTTAGCCTGCACAGCCTCATCGTGCGGGTTTAAAGATATTATGTAAATTTTATCTATATTCATTGTTCGTTGTTTTCAATTTCTGTGTTTAATAGTTGGTCAAATAATTCTTTCCAAACATAAGATCTTTCAGTCCATGTTTGTTTTTTAGCCCATTCATGTGCTTTATCGGCTGCAAATTTCTTTAATGATGGTGACATTTGCCTTAGTGTTTCTATTAAGGAATCCCATTTTGTTTCTTTATCTTCTAATATTATACCGGAATGTACAGTCTCTGTTAAAGCTGCAACCTTAGTAACTATAGGGAGTACTTTAGCATATTGCATTTCTAAAGCAGTAATACAATAAGTTTCTTCATAGGATGTTAGATAGCACCAGTATTCTGATTTTAACATCGCCCTATGTAGAGTTGCGTGGTCTACAGGTCCATGGAAGGTAACTCCCATTTCATTATATTTAGATTTATTATCATTTATATGATGGATCTGATCGTACTCGCTAGAATATTTAGGCCAATATACATTTAATGTTGCATCCGGCAAAATAGCTTTTATTTTATGCCAATTTAATAATAATTCTATAATACCTCTATCTAAAGCAGATGACCATATAAATGAATTAATTATTTTATTAGGACGTCCCACGAATGTAGACTTGTCAATACCATTACCAATCTTAGCTTGATTTTCTTTAAGCCATTTGTAATTGTCACTCCATTTTTTTGCATGCCATCTTGTTAAGGTCACAGTGGCATCAATTATATTACTATCTTGTGCTAAAATATTTTGAACTACTGCTGATCCAAGATCAGTACCCTTATGCCAATGATGTGCTTCTGTATTATGTGCCCAAAATATCTTTTTAGCTTTGTGATATTGTTCAAATTCTATACTAACATGTGCATAACTTGTACCTACAATAATATCGAATGTGTTAAAATGATCTTCGTGTATATGCTCTAAATTACAGTAATCCACTCCATTGATTTTACCGGAGTGAGATACGCCACCAGATACTACAATATTATATCCAAAATTAACTAATTCTTCAGCTATTTTAATAACAGCAATTTCTGAACCAGCAATCCCACTAGTAGTATTTCCATCCCATGGGTCTTTTTGATAACCCGTCCAAAATAGTATTTTCATATATTATCTATAATGACCACCGCCTACCCAAAGAACTAAAGATTTTCTAGTTCCTGTAGCTACAGGTGTAACCCTATGCATCATGTAACTAGGGAATAAAACACCAACGCCTTTCCCCCTAGGACAAGTTTTATTACTACTTAATTCACCCTTACCATTACTTCCTGTGCATATTAATAATTCACCGCCTGTATATTCATCACTTTCTGATAATTGAATTGTAATAGATACCTTTCTTTTACATGGCAAGTCACCATTTCCAATATCTTGATGCCAATCATAATGGCCATTTTCACTTGCGTAGTATTCTGTATATTGAATGCTTTCTAATGAAGTTCTTAAATCAAAATGCCATAATGCATCATTGGCTTCAACTGATAATTCTATCATTCTTTTATATAGCCAAGTCCAGCTACGATGGTTCTGGGGGATCCATTTAATTGATGAAGATCTAACATCACCACCGGAATCATCTCCAATAGTACTAGCTTTATGTCCTTCCGGTAATGCACTAGCTAATTTAATAACTTTATCTACTTCTTCTTTAGTAAGAGCTGACTTGTACCAATAATATTGCTGTGGATCGTTTGTGGATGTTTCAAAAATAAGTTCTTTACTCATGTAGTAAGATGTTTAATAGTTATACAAACAAAGCTGCTTTTGTTTAAATATCTATCCACCTTAATTTAAGTGTACTATCCATGGTAGGAAAGAACCTTTAATTGGGGGCCTTTCTGACCATGGACTATATACTGATATTTTAATTAGATAACCTAATAATATACGCCTTACAGTGAATTAAATAGCCCACATTTAGTTATATGCATTATAGAATTAAGTAATGCATCCTCAGACTTAGAGTCCTTAGAAGCCACTGAAAGAGTTATATCTTTAGGTCTTATAGTCCCGCTGATATAGCAGCAGCTTCTGCTCTTACGTCTAATTCTTTTAATGCTTCAATAAGCACCGCGTTTAAATGTGTATAATTAATAGTATAGTAACCTGATATATGTGACATTTCATGAACTAGTGCAGGTTCTATAAGTTGAAGTTCTTGTGCGATCAATCCAATTCGTCTTGGTTTATCTACACCTTCTTCCATTCTATCATAACCGAACATATCCGTTGCTAATTCATTTGAATAATAATAATATCCATTCATTAGCTTAACTTTATCAGTAGCATTTTGAATTGTTCCAGATATATTCTTTAATCTTAAATCTGACTTATCTGGTTTAATAACATCCTTTCCTCCTCCTTCGTCTGCAGCGGCACCAGTTGGTCCAGTTGGTCCGTAAGCACCAGTTTGACCTTTTGCGCCCTTTGTACCAGTTAATCCGGTTGAGCCGATCCGACCTTGAAGACCTATTACACCTTGTGACCCTCTTTTACCGGTTGGGCCTGTTGCACCTTTACTACCAGCCTTTCCAGTATCTCCAGTTCCGCCTGTTAGACCGGTTTTCCCTGTTTCACCTGCAACACCAGTTGGACCTGTAGATCCAGTTCCACCTTGTGGACCTGTTGCTCCTTGCGTACCCATTGCTCCGGTTGGACCTTGGCCACCCGGGCTTCCTAAACTCCCTTTAAGTCCGGTTGATCCTGATGGACCAGGTTTACCCGTTTCACCAGCTGCACCAGTTAATCCATGGGTACCCGGTGCACCGGATTTACCAGTTGGACCTCCAGGGCCTGTTATACCTTTTGCACCTTGTACACCAGTTGGACCAGTAATACCCTTTCGACCAGTACTACCCTTGAGGCCGCCAGCACCAGTATCACCAGTTCCGCCTGTTAGACCTATAGAGCCTAAAGCTCCAGTTCCACCGGTTACACCTCTTTCACCCGTTCCACCTTTAGGACCTTGCCCTCCAGTTACACCTTTAGGACCTTGCCCTCCAGTTATACCCTTTCCTCCAGTTACACCTTTAGGACCTGTTGCACCACCTTGGCCACCAGGACCGGTAACTCCTCGTGTACCTGTTGCTCCGCCTGTACCTCTTACTCCGGTTGTACCTTTTAATCCTACAGGGCCTGTTACACCTTTATTACCTCCAGGACCAGTTACACCTTTAGGACCTGTTGCGCCAGCATCACCTTGCCTTCCAGTTGCACCTTTAGGACCTTGTCCTCCAGTTATACCCTTTCCTCCAGTTACACCTTTAGGGCCTGTTGCTCCGGCACCACCAGAAAATCCTGTCGTTCCCTTTCCACCAGTTACACCTTTAGGACCCTGTCCTCCAGTTACACCCTTTCCTCCAGTTACACCTTTAAGTCCAGTTATACCCTTTCCTCCTTGGGCACCTGTCGTTCCCTTTCCTCCAGTTACACCTTTAGGACCTTGTCCTCCAGTTACACCTTTAAATCCGGATTTACCCTTCGGTCCGGTTACACCTTTAGGACCTTGCCCTCCAGTTCCTCCTTTATTACCTACAGGGCCTGTTGCACCTTTCGGACCAACATTACCTAAATTACCTTTTGTACCGGTAGCTCCATGAGTACCACCTGGACCGGTTGCACCGAGTTCACCTTGCGGACCTACTTTACCTTTTTCACCTTGTCCACCTTGTCCACCTTTTACTCCTTTATTACCTACAGGTCCAGTTCCACCAGTTGGTCCAGTAATACCTTGGAATCCTTGAGCACCTCCAGCGCCTGTTGCTCCAGTCGTACCTTTTAGTCCAGTTGCACCACCATCACCTTTTGCTCCTGTGGTTCCGTCAATACCTGTTGCTCCTGTTGCTCCAAGAATTCCTTTTACACCTTTAGTACCTTGTCCACCTCGTACACCAACTTCACCCTTTGGTCCAGTATTACCAAGAACACCTTTAGTCCCCTTTGGTCCAGTACCTCCACCAGATCCAAAGCTACCTTTTACACCTTGTGGTCCCTGGTTACCCTGGGCACCAACATTAGTAAATGCTGTTAAATAAGCTATTGAACTAGGAGTTGAAGCCGTAACCTCTTCCAATCTAGGATATGCGAATAATAATTCTGTACCAACACTATTAGCATAGTAATGATATGTTCTATGTCTAAGTGATGTAGTTGTAGTTTGCATCACAGCATCACCACTTAAGTTACATCCATTAGTTTCAAATACTTGGCCGTTTTGAGCAACTGTATATACACCGGTTTGTGCATGTCTAGAAGTAGCACCAGTTCCAGAAGGAAATACATGACCTACTACTAAATGCCATACATCTTTTGTATAACCACTAACACCACGACATTCAAAATAAGGATTGCATTGTTCTGTAGCACCGTCACCTCGTAAAACGCAAGCTCCACCTCCATTTGTTCCTAAATAGAATGTTCCGTTTGCTTGGTCTGAAGTTCTTTTTACCCATACGCTAATTCTATATAGTTTAGTATGATCTACAGTTTGCCATGAACTATTCCATCCACCATCACCATTGCTACCTTGATCCTGTGCTAGGGTTTTCCATAATACAGTATTTTCACCATAAGGTCCCTCTCCTTCAATTAGAAGGTTTTCATTTGTAGAACCATTGCGCGAAAATCCAGTAGCTGAAGTACCACCTACAGTCCATGTTGAATAATCAAGCATGTTAGGGTTATCAATACCTAAAATTCCTTTTAAACCTTTTTCACCTAAAGGTCCTTGTGCTCCTTGAGAACCTGTATCACCTAAACCGCCTTTGGCGCCAGTTTTACCCTTAGGGCCTTGATCTCCAGTTCCACCTGCAGATGCAACTGCAGTAAGACCTTTTGCTCCTTGAGCTCCTTGGAAACCTGTAGCACCTGTTGGTCCAGTTGTTGTATCACCTTGTCCACCTTGTCCACCTTTATTACCATCTGCACCGGTGATACCGATCACACCTTGTGACCCTGTTCTACCGGTAGTTCCTTTTGCACCAATTTCACCTGTGCCACCAGTTCCTCCGGTTGCACCTACTATTCCAGTTCCACCTTGAGCTCCGGCCGTTCCATCAGAACCTGTTTTACCATCTTTACCGGTTTCACCAATTTGACCCTTTTGGCCTTTTGCACCTCGACCGCCTGTACTGCCTAATATTCCTTTATTACCTACAAGACCATCATTACCTAAATCACCTAAATCACCTTGGTTTCCAGTAGATCCTTTTAATCCAATATCACCGCCTGTTCCAGTTTTACCCTGTGGGCCTTGGCCACCTAATATTCCTTTATTACCTGCAGGGCCTTGTAAACCTTGAACACCTTTAGTACCCTTTCCTCCAGTTACACCTTTAGGACCTGTTGCTCCGCCGGTACCCTGTTCGCCACCAATCCCATTGTTACCTTGAGCACCTTGGAAACCTAATTTACCTTGTTCGCCTATTGGGCCCATTGAACCCTTTTGACCTAAAATACCATCAGTACCATCTGTACCTTGTACACCTTGTCCACCTTTTACTCCTTTATTACCTGCAGGTCCTTGTACGCCTTGTCCACCTTGTGGTCCTAATAAACCTTTAACACCTTGATCTCCTTTATTACCACCTTTACCTATTGCACCTTTTGCTCCTGTAACACCTTGTTCACCTTGTGAACCCTTTGCGCCAGTTTCACCTGTATCACCAAGACCTCTATGCACCCCAGTTAAGCCGGTTGTCCCTGTTTTACCAGTTGGACCGGTTACACCTTTTAGACCAGTAATACCTTTTGCACCAGTACTGCCATCAGGTCCCGCTGGACCTTGTCTACCGCCTAAACCATCTTCACCTTGGAAACCTATTACACCTTGTGGACCTATTAGACCTTGAGCACCCACGAGCCCATCCCCACCGGTTTTACCTTGTGAGCCTTCGTCGCCTATTAAACCTTTTTCACCTTGATTACCTACTCTACCTTTTGGGCCGTCGTCGCCTATTAAACCAAATATACCTTTTTCACCCTGATCTCCTGTAATACCTTTTAGACCATTATTACCTGGAGTACCTACATCACCTTTTTCACCGCGACTACCTATATCGCCAGTCGCTCCTTTTAGACCGTCACCACCTGCAGCTCCAGTTCCTCCAGCACTTCCAGTTCCCCCTGGGCTTCCTAAACCACCTTTAATACCTTTTAGTCCCTTTTCACCTTCATCACCATCTGCACCTGTTGCGCCATCAGCACCACCACCGCCGGTTTTACCCTGTGTACCTTGGTTACCACCAGCCCCAATTAATCCATCAGAACCTGAAGAACCTTTTGCACCTTTGTCACCTGTTATACCATCAGTAGGCTTGGCTATATGCTCCCATTCTAGAGTAGTGAGGTTATATGCTAGATAATCGCCGTTTGCTGGCGTACCTCCCTGTATCTCTTTTATCTGTTTTAGTTTTAGTCTAGACATATTATTATGAAGGGCTATTTAATTGAGTTTCAATGTTAGTTAACTTAGTATCTAAATCTTTTATTGCTTCTACTAATACTGCAGACAAGTGAGTATAATCAACTCCTAAATAATCAGCGTCATTATATAATAAACCTACTAACTCTGGTAATACTAATTGTACTTCTTGTGCAATTACACCTATTTGTGGAGCAGTTGATGTATATCCTAACGAATTAGCTATTTCATTATTATTCCAAACAACTCCTCTTAATGTTTTAATTTTCTCTAGTGCATTTTCCACAGGTCCGTCAACATCTTTTAATCTGCTATCCGAGAAGCCTTGTGGACCTGTTGGTCCTGTGGGACCCGTTTGACCTTTTTGCCCTTTAGCACCAGAACCACCTTGTGCTCCAGTCTTACCTTGTGGACCCATTGTTCCTTGCGGTCCGGTTGCTCCATTTGGACCAGTTGCACCAGTTGCTCCATTTGAACCAGCTGAACCAGTTGCACCTTTTGCTCCTTGTGGGCCAGTTGAGCCGTTATTTCCTTTTGCCCCTGTCGGTCCTGTCGGTCCAGCTGGGCCTGTTGAGCCGGTTGGACCTGTAGATCCAGTATTTCCTTTATTACCTGTTGGTCCAGGGGCGCCTTTCGGTCCAGTTGCTCCATTTGATCCAGAACCACCTTGTGCACCTTGAGCACCTTTTGCACCATTATTACCATTTGTACCGGCTGGGCCTGTAGGTCCTTGTCCTCCAGTTGCACCAACTACACCTTGAGCACCGGTTCCACCTTGAGCACCGGTTCCACCTTGAGCACCTCCAACACCTGTTCCTCCAGTTGCGCCTTTTGCACCTGTGGAACCCTGTGGGCCGGTTCCACCCTGTGGACCTGTAGTTCCGGTAACACCTCGTGCGCCTCCGGCACCTTGAGGTCCAGTTGCGCCGCCACCACCCTGTGGGCCGGTTGCACCAACACCACCTTGAGCGCCTCCGCCACCTTGAGCGCCGGTTGCACCTTTTTGACCTGTTATACCTATTATACCTTGTGGGCCAGTTGCGCCTTTTGCACCTTGGGCACCTCCACCACCTTGAGGGCCAGTTGCTCCTGTTGCACCAGTTCCACCTTGAGCACCACCGGAGCCTTGAGCACCAGTTGCACCTTTTATACCGGCTGCACCAACGTCACCTTGCGGGCCAGTTGCACCACCGCCACCTTGAGCGCCACCGCCACCTTGAGCGCCTGTTGCACCTTTTGCACCGGTTGCACCAGCAAGTCCAGTTGCACCTCCGCCACCTTGCGGGCCAGTTGCACCAACACCACCTTGAGCACCACCGGAGCCTTGAGCACCAGTTGCACCTTGCGGGCCAGTTGCTCCAACACCACCTTGAGCGCCACCGCCACCTTGCGGGCCAGTTGCACCGCCACCACCTTGAGCACCTATTTCTCCAGTTGCACCGCCACCACCTTGTAGACCAGTTGCTCCAGTACCACCTTGTGGACCCGTTGCTCCAGTACCACCTTGTGGACCTGTTACACCTTGTAAACCAGATGCACCTGTATTACCTTTTTGACCAGTTGCTCCTTGCGGTCCAATTGGACCTTGAACTCCTAGAGTACCTATTACACCTTTTTGACCAGTAGCTCCACCAGCTCCAGTATTACCCTGCGCTCCTTGTGGACCTGTATTTCCGGTAACACCTTGAGCACCTTGAGCTCCTTGTGGGCCTTTTGCACCGCCACCGCCTTGGCTACCGGTTACACCTTTTTGACCAGTTGGTCCAGTAGGTCCAGTTGGACCTTGACCTCCAAGTTGTCCTTTTTGACCAGTACCACCCTGGAAACCAGTAGGTCCCGTAACACCTTGAGCACCTTGAGCTCCTGTTGAACCACCAGCACCTTGTAAACCATTTGCACCTGTTACACCCTTCAGTCCAATATCACCTTGTAGACCTTGTGGGCCAGTCGCACCTTGTGGGCCTTTTGCACCACCGGCACCCTGAGGGCCTGTATTGCCCTGAGGTCCCATACTTCCTGTTATACCTTTTTGACCTTTTTCACCTGCACCACCACTACTTCCACTTCCACCAGTATTACCTTTTGCACCAGTAGTTGCTGCACCAGTACCACCTTGTGCACCTTTTTGGCCAGTCGGTCCTTGAGGACCTGTGACCGATATACCTATTACACCCTTTTGACCAGTACCGCCACTATTTCCTTGAGGACCGGTAACACCTATTGGACCTGTAAGTCCAGTATCACCTGCTCCACCGGTATTACCTTGAGGGCCTTTTGGGCCAGTTGCACCTACATTACCCTTTGCACCAGTCGGTCCATCTGTACCATTAATACCATTAAGACCAGCCGTACCTTGGCCTCCTATTTCACCTTTTTGACCTTTGTAACCAACAGGTCCTGTTGTACCCTTTTGACCAGTACCACCCTGGGCTCCTTGCGGGCCTTGGAATCCTTGACTACCTGTAGGCCCCTGAGCTCCTTGTAAACCTTGGAAACCAGTTCCACCCTTTAGTCCAATTACACCTTGCGGGCCAGTTGCTCCAACACCACCTTGATTACCCTGAGGTCCAGTTGCTCCTGTTTCACCTTGAGCACCTTGAGCTCCATTTCCACCTTGTGAACCAGTTCCACCCTTTTGACCTAGCGTACCTTTTAGACCAATAACACCCTGGGCACCGGTTACACCAATTGGCCCTTGAGGACCTTGTGCGCCGGTTGAGCCGGTTGCTCCTTTAGTACCATCGATACCATTATTTCCTATTTCACCCTTTTGACCTGCGCCACCTTGAGAGCCTTGTGAACCTATATTACCCTGTGGTCCAGTTGCTCCTTGAGCACCTCCAGCGCCAGTTCCACCTTTAGAACCTGTATCACCTTTAGAACCACCAGCACCTGTTGTCCCTATTTCGCCCTTTGAGCCAGTTGCACCCTGTATACCCTGAGCACCTTTATCACCAGTTGCTCCTTTAGTACCAGCTGTACCAGGCGCGCCTAAATCGCCATCAACACCTTGAGCACCAGTTCCGCCTTGTGGACCTGTTACACCTTTATTACCAAGTGCACCAGCTGCTCCCTTTACTCCTATAATTCCATCACTACCTTGTATACCTTGATTACCTTGTGGGCCAACTATACCCTTTATACCTTTATCACCAGTACCACCATCACCACCTATTTCACCTTTTTGACCTTTAGGGCCAGTTTGGCCTTGAGGACCCAATGGCCCATTAATACCTTTTTGACCTTGGCCTCCTTGTGGGCCTTTTGCTCCTACACCACCGTCTTTACCAGAAGCTCCATCTTCACCTTGGGAACCTTTTAGACCTTGTGGACCTTTTGCACCAGTAGTACCATCGACACCATCTGCTCCAGTTGCACCTTTTAGACCCGTATTACCCCAAGGTCCCTTTGCGCCCTTTTCGCCGGTAATTCCTTGTGTTCCAACTTCACCTTTAGTACCTTCAGTTCCCTTTGCACCAGTATCACCTTTTGCACCAAGTATACCAACTTCACCTTTTGCACCTTTTGCACCAGGTGTACCATTTCCACCGGGGGAACCAGCTGAACCAGTTGCACCTTTTGCTCCATCTAATGGGGCTGCTTGGTTTTCCCAAACTTCACTACTGGAATTGTATTCTAAGAAATCACCATTAGCTAGGTTAGTTACTAGTATTTCTTGTATTTGTTTTAATCTTAGTCTAGACATTAAATACGTTTGTATTTTTATTATAGTTTTGCGTTAAAGTATATATCAAGTTTCTTTTAAACGAACACCTAATTATGCAATGAAATTAACTTTACCTATTGTTTAATTATTTTATTATTTTCGTTATTTACTTTCCCGGAAACTCCTAAGGATTTTGTAAAGTGTATTAAATCTTTTTCATGCTGCAATATGTTAAATCCATAGTATATTGATGATTCAATATCAATTACCTTAGAATGCTCATTATATTGCTTTAACATATATTTATATGTATTCTTCCAAAGCTCTTTAAACTTATCAAAAGTACTACCTTTAAAGCCCCACATGATAGATACAAAGTTGATAGATTTATCATCTCGTACTGCTTGTGGTTTAAACGTTATTGGGCCTTTAAATGTTTTAATATCGAAATTATCATTTAAAAAGTATCTCCCGGACAATTTAAAAACATTTTCGTAAATAGATAAATCGTGAGTTTCCAGTATATGATTAATGGCCCATGTTTCTGTCATGTTTTTTATATAACCCAGATCTAGCCAAGCAATCAGCTCTTCTTGTGTTTTACCATCTATTTTATATAACCCTGCCATTTTAATAGCAACCTTGGTAGAATCTATCGAAACTTGCTTTACATGCGGGTGATTATTTAACCAAACAAATTGTACGTTTTCCGGAAAATATCCATCTAAGAATTGGCGGGGCATTACATCAGCTCCCATATCAACCAATATAATATGTGCATTTTTTATCCTAGCATTTATACTATCTATAGTATGTAGGGTAGATAGCCATCTATCTATTGTAGCACTAGAATCTGTCCTAGTCTGCATAGCAGATGTTACTATAAAACAATTTTTATTTAATAATCCCATAAGTTTAAATAATGGCATCTAACATAATATGGACTTGTCATTATCATGCCAGGTCCCGTAGATCTCATTTTTTTTGAGAAAGAAACATCCGGACGGAGCCCCGTAATAGTATCTCCTCCTGTTACAGAATCTTGCCATCTAGTATTTATATTAGATTTATGTACATAATTAAAAGCATAACTCCCTGTTTTTTTATCATAATCTCTTATTCCAGTATCTATCCATTTATTATTTAATCCTTTTATTTTTATAGGATTGTTATATGTAACATATTCATTGAACCCATGTGTGCCGTCTTTGTAATTTGGATCATTTATTAATTTTTCTATTTTAATATTATCATACCACCTTGAATTTACAGCCCATTGGAAATTAATAGTAGGTTGTGCGTTTTCATTAATAGCCCAGTTCTTTTTAATTTGCTCGCATGCGTTTGGTAATAAAAAGTCATCTGAATCTAAATATGTGGTCAATGTAGTATCAACTAATTGCCTGGCTAATTGCCTAGGCCCTACTCTATGATATAATGAAAGAGGGCCATCATATTCCTCATACATTTTAGGTGATGTTTTTTCAATAAAAACATATTTGATTTGTTTATACTTTTCAAAATGCTTAAAATAAAGATCATGTGTTATATGACATCCATCATTTGCTATAATTAACGTAGAGTCAGGCTCCTTCATATCTAGGAATGATTTAACCGCTCTTTTAAACTTTTTAATAGAATTGCTTGGTGCATTTACATAATCACCCAGATACACCTGCATGATCCAGCTTATAGTATGACTCATTATTTATATACATTTGTTTTCCAATCATAATCATACTTTAAAGTAGAGTCATGTTTAAACAAGTTGCCAATTAAAATCTGGTATGTGCTTATTAGATCGTCATTATACACTGTATATCTTTCTAAAACCTCTTCGTTTTTTGCGTTATATGCATCTATATTGTTGTCATGATTTTCCAATACCCATTTTAATTGATCAGCCCCTTTACCTATATTAAAATCAGGATAATAATAACCAGCATCTTTTATCATATCAGCATTGTGTATTAAAGGGAACTGTAAATACATAGCATCTAAATATGAATAATTTAATGGATTTTCCCACTGATGTGAAATTACTATATCTGCATGGTTCGCTAAAATAGTATGCACAGGTACTCTACCTGCACAATGTATCATATTTTTTATCATGCTAGTGTTATTCATCATAGAGCTCCACCCCTTTTGTTTTGATAAAGATGTCCCAGATATTAAATTAGTTGTTTTAAAATCGATATCATATTTTACATAAGCATCTTCTATAATTAAAAGTGGAATCGTTGAATATTTAACAACATTCATATTAGGCTCCATTACACATAATTGTTTTTCCGATGATGGCTTAGCTTGATATACCGGAACTGCAGCGTCCTGGCTATAGAATTTTTCAACTTCATCAATAAACATAGGATCCCATACAAACGGAACCGGTTTAACCTTATCAGCATCTAAGTTCATTAATACTCTATAGTATTCATGGTTTTGATATCCTTGCTGTGGAACATACCAGCATTCGTCTACCCATCCATCATATTTCCATAACGTCTCCTCTGTCTTTTCATTGAAGAGGTTTCTCTCCATATCTATGACATAGTTATTACCACACATATATTTTATTACTTTCTTATTAGGATTTCCGACAGTACCTTTAAATTTCTTTACGGAGGGTATCCTAAGAGTCACGCCTAACATAATTAATACATCTAACTTTTCAAGTTCAGTATTTATTTTATGGATAGGAAACTTTTTAGAATCCCAAATTAATTTGTCATCAGCAATTTTACCGGATTTATCTGCTTCTACTTTATTATTACAGTCTATTAGAGTTACTCTATGCCCTGCCTTTTCTAAAGCATTCATTAAGAATATAGCATTTTGTTTAATACCATTAATCCACATGCTCTCGTTATCAGAATTAAGTCCTATTGTAATTCCAATATATTTATTATGTTCTTTTATAGATGCCATCTTATGTTTATTATTTTGTATGGATTATATATCCGGCAAATAAAAAAGGGTCCCCGAAGGGACCCTTTAAAATTATCTAATATTTAATTAGATGTTTAATTACATAGGTTTAAATTATGCTCTTACTCCGACAACATGAATGTGATCGTTAGCTTCTAAATCATAACCTAACTGAGCCATAGTAAAGGTCTGTCCATTTGCTGTAGAATAACCTTCAGCAGTTCCAACAGGAGCTGCACCGAATTCTTCTCCAGTTAATACAGTAATCCCAACTGGATGAACTTCTAATCCATTAACGAATACTAGTAAATCATCACTAGAAGAGAATCTTACCGCAGTTACAACTCTAAATGAAGTCGTAGACGTTGGTTCACCACCTTGTTTAATGTACGTGTTAGCACCGGCATTTGCAGCAGCTAAAGTTTCTAATGAATCGATAGACGCATCAATTACTACATCAGCAGCTTGTAATGCATCGATAGAAGCATCAATTACTACATCAGCAGCTTCTAAAGCATCGATAGAAGCATCTTGTACTACTTGTCCACTTTGTAAAGCAGCTATCTGTTGGTTATGAGCACCATCAGCAACTTGCAAAGCATCAATAGACGCATCTTGTACTACATTCAAAGAAGCAGCAGCAGTTGCTAAAGCTTC
>TARA_B110000238_G_scaffold130588_1_pt1 | contig 25928 bp, 28 predicted proteins | sample TARA_B110000238 | Tara Oceans TARA_B110000238 (sample SAMEA4397569) | marine metagenome | biome: Polar Biome; feature: [SRF] surface water layer (ENVO:00010504); material: water (ENVO:00002006), including particulate matter (ENVO:01000060) such as... | depth 5 m | reverse complement strand
CAAGAAGAAATTATTGATGAGTTTTCCATGTTTGATGATTGGATGGATCGTTATGAATATATAATAGACCTTGGCAAATCTTTACCTATTATTGATGATCAATATAAATTAGATGAGAATTTAATTAAAGGTTGCCAATCTAAAGTTTGGCTATTTTCTGAACTAGAAAACGAGACTATTAAATATACGGCAGATAGTGATGCTATTTTAACCAAAGGTATTGCAGCTTTATTATTACGTGTGTATTCTGGTCAGAAACCAAATGATATTTTAACGGCAGAAACTAGTTTTATTGATAAAATAGGCCTTAAAGAACATTTATCACCAACGAGAGCAAATGGTCTAGTTTCTATGGTAAAGCAAATAAAAATGTATGCAATTGCGCAACAAACTAAATTAGCAAAGTAAAATGACAGATATAGAATTAGAAGAAATTGGAGATAAAATTATACGAGTTTTAAAAACTATTTATGATCCTGAAATTCCGGTAGACATTTATGAATTAGGTTTAATTTACGATGTTTTTGTATCGGAAGAAAACAATGCAAAAATATTAATGACTTTAACATCGCCTAATTGCCCTGTTGCAGAAAGTTTACCCATAGAAATTGAAGATAAAGTAAAAACTTTAAAAGAACTAAATAACTGCGAAGTCGAAATTACTTTTGACCCCACTTGGACATCAGAAATGATGAGCGAAGAGGCTAAATTAGAATTGGGCATGCTTTAGTATTAAATAGTTAAAACTAAAAAAAAAATTGACAGTTGTAGTTTATGCTTCTGTTAGTTCGAGTAATTTCGATTTTTCTTCGAAATTACTCGAAAACAATCTTTTGAAACCATAAAAATGCAGAAAGAAATAATAAACAGAGTAACCAATAGCCCACTTAAAACTGTTGATCTAGAGGAGATTTATCCTGAAGGAGAAAGAATTTTGTTTGATATAAAGGATTGGTTATTTCAAGAACTGATTTTAAAAGAGACAGATTTCAGAGAATCTGTTAAAAATCACGATTGGGATCAATACAAAAATTCGTTCGTCGCTGTTATGTGTTCTGCAGACGCTATAATCCCTTCTTGGGCATTTATGTTAGTTGCGGCACAAATAATTCCGTTTGCCAAGAAAGTTGTCATTGGTAATTTAGAGTTGTTAGAAACTATTATTTATCAAGAATTAATAGGCTTTTTAGACCTTAAAGATTTTGCAAATAAGCCTGTGATCATTAAAGGTTGTGCAGAAAAACCGATACCAGATTCTGCCTATGCTTTTTTAATAGCAAAACTACAACCCACTGCCAAATCAATAATGTTTGGCGAAGCTTGTTCTACGGTTCCTTTATATAAAGTAAAGAAATAGTCTTATTTTAAGCAGATAATCCTATTTTTGTTTTCTTAAACTTTTAATATTTGAAAAAAATTGCACTCCTTTTTTTTCTGTTATTTTTCGTAAACGTTTATTCGCAAAAGAAGAAAGACACTATACCGAAACCTAAATGGAAAATTCATGGCCGATTTGCTTTTATATTTAATCAATCTTCTTTCTCTAATTGGGCGTCTGGTGGAGAGAATATGATTGCTGGAAACATCAATGTAAATTATGATTTTAATTACAAAAAAAACAATATTAACTGGGATAGTAGAATAATTTCTGGCTATGGTTTAAGTTATATTAGTGATAAAGGATATCGTAAAACCGATGATCGTTTTGAACTAAATTCTTTATTCGGCCTCAAAACTTCTAACTATTGGTTTTTTTCCTTTATTACTAATTTTAGAACTCAATATACCAAAGGCTTTGATTATAAAAAAGATCCTGTAGAATTAGTTTCAGAATTCTTCGCCCCTGCCTATTTAACATTTGGACCTGGTATGCTGTGGAAAAAATCTGATAACTTGAGTCTAAACGTTGCTCCTGCCACTGCAAGGTATACCTTTGTAAGTGATTTTTTTTCTGGTCAATTTGGCGTTAATGAAGGCAGAAATACTGCTTTTAGTTTAGGTTTTAACATCGCTGGCTATTATAAGTTTAGTTTGATGGAAAATATAGAAATGGAAAACATTTTTACCTTATACACAGATTATTTAGCAAACGTGGGCAATATAGACCTCGATTATCAAACCAATATTCGTTTTAAAGTAAACAAGAACTTAAAAATGATGATGACTTTTCATACAATTATTGATGACAACTCTTCTAGTAGAATTCAATTTAGGCAACTATTTGGTTTGGGTGTAAACTATAGTTTTCATGAAAAAGTAACTTATCAATAGTTTTATTGTCTAAACAAGAAAAGTGTATTTTTATATGCTTACTTTAAAATCAACTTAAAATGAAAAAACTATTAATTCTACTATTGCTGTTCTGTGTTAGTTTTTCAGCAAAAGCTCAAACAGCTGACGAATTAAAAAAAGAACAAGCTCCTAAAAAAGCTAAAATTAAAAAACTTCAAGGAGAAGTAAATGCTTTGCAGACTAAAATAGATGCGCTTCCAGGATGGCGAATAAGCGCTTTTGGCACTATTGGCGCAAGTTTATCTGGCTTTAACAATTGGTACGCAAGAACAGCTCCAAACACGTCAGCAGGGAATATTGGCATTACTATAAACGGTTTTGCTAACTTAATTGAAGATACGTTTTTTTGGAGAAACTCTGGAACCGTTACTCTTGGTTGGGTAAAAATAGACAACAGAGATGACACTTCGGATAGTGATACTTTTGAAACTGCAACAGATGTTTTTACAATTTCTTCTTTGTATGGTAGAAGAATCAATAAAAAATGGGCATTTTCTGCTTTAGGTGAATACAGAACTACGTTATTAGATAATTTTAACGATCCTGGATATTTAGATTTTGGTGCAGGTTTAACATGGACAGCTGCTAATAATTTAGTCGTGGTTATACACCCAGCAAACTACAATTTTGTTTTTAGCGATGCTAGTGCAGTTTTTGAATCTTCTTTAGGTGCAAAAATTGTCGCTGATTATACAGCAAAGTATCATAAATTGAGCATAAAATCTAACTTATCCATGTATCAAAGCTATAAAGATGGCGATTTATCTAACTGGACATTCACAAACTCTTTTGGATACACAATCTGGAAAGGAATAGGTTTAGGCTTTGAACTTGGATTAAGGGACAATAAACAAGAAGCTTTAAATAATGCTTTAACTAACTCTGACCCAATTGCAAATCCAACCCAAGCAACACCAACATTTGGTAATGTAGATAACAAATTACAATCTTATTGGTTATTTGGATTGAGCTATGCTTTCTAAATAAAAGAACATTATACTATTTTAAATCCTCAAGAAATTCTTGAGGATTTTTATTTTCCGTATTTTTACATTCTAAAATTCTGTTAATGACAATATTAATAATTTACGCAACCGTCTCTATCTTTTTTTCGTTTTTGTGCTCTATTCTAGAAGCAGTTTTATTAAGTATTACTCCTACTTTTATAAATCTAAAAAAAAGCGAAGGACTAGAGTATGCAGCTGAATTAGAAACTTTTAAAAAAGACATAGATAAACCTTTAATTGCCATTTTAACCATCAATACAATTGCGCACACAGTTGGGGCAATTATGGTAGGTGTGCAAGCAAAAGTTGCCTATGCAGAAATATACGGAACAGCGGTAAAAACAATTTTCGGAATTAAAATTACAGAAGATGTAATGGTTGGTATTGTTTCTACAGTGATGACTGTTTTAATTTTAGTGGCATCAGAAATTATACCAAAAACAGTTGGTGCAACCTATTGGAAACAGTTGGCTAATTTTACATCGAAAACTTTAAAAGTGATGATTTTTCCATTAAAATATACGGGCATTTTATGGGTTTTACAATTAACTACAAAATTAATCGGTGGCAAAGGTCATGGAAGTGTTTTAAGTAGAGAAGGCTTTTTAGTGATGACAGAAATGGCTGAAAAAGATGGCGTTTTCAAAGAAAACGAAAGTAAGGTAATCAGAAATCTTTTAGGTTTTAAAAAAATAAAAGTATCTCATGTTATGACGCCAAGAACGGTTTTGGAAATTGCAGATGAAAGCCAAACAATAGCCTCTTTTTACAATGAACATAAAAATTTACGTTTTTCTAGAATTCCTGTTTTTGCAAATAATCCTGATGAAATTACAGGCTATTTTTTAAAGGACAACATGTTGGAAGCGATGATTAATGGAAAAGGAAAAGATACTTTAGCTTCTATTAGGAGAGATATTATCATTACAGATAGAGAGTTATCAATTCCTGATTTGTTTGATAAACTCATTAAAGAAAAAGAACACATTGCTTTAGTTGTTGATGAATATGGTTCTGTTAGTGGTATTGTATCGCAAGAAGATGTCATTGAAACCTTGCTTGGTCTAGAAATTATGGACGAAAGTGATTCTGTTGCCAACATGCAAGATTTGGCAAGAAAATCATGGAAAAATCGTGCTAAAAGAATGGGAATTATTGAGGGTAGTAATTCTGAAAAAAAATAAAAAAAAAGTCTTGCAAATTGCAAGACTTTCTATGTTTTTGTTCTTCGTTTTTCTATCACAATAAAAGAATTTATTTCTGTACTATTTGTATATAAATTAAATATGTTTTCTAACAATTTATTATTTTTGAAAATTATTAAATTCTTTTATAGCTTCCCTAATATCGAAATAATTATATTCTCTTTTATTATTTTTTTAATGAGCTCTTTATATCGGGTAAAACGCTCAATATAATTTGATAAAATCTATTTTTTATCACATAATTCACACTTTATTTCAATAAGATAATGAATTACTTCTGCAGCAGCGCTGAACTCAATAAATAATCTTGTAGTATATTGGTATAACTTTGCTTCTCCTTTTTCTAATAATTTTAAAAACCCAAACTTTTTATCTAAAAAAAATATTCTTCTTTTTTTTAGATAATGATATTCAAATCCGTCTTTTCTGCGAGATTTAAAATTACAACAAAGTCAAAAAAAAGGTTCTTGAGGATAAAAGTTATTACTCTCCCTCCTTATACTCATAATACAAAAAGTCATTATAAGGAAAACGCTGAATATGAGTTTTCTTTACTTCTTCATATGTTTTCTCTTTAAAATCCTCCAAATTTTCTTTGTTCAAAGCAGAAATAAAGATAGAGTCCACATCATAATCATTCATCCAAGTTTTTTCCCAATCTTGTAAAGTGTAATGTTTTTTTTCTTTTTCAGTAACAAGATCATCTTCATCGATCGTTTCATGCTCATAAGCATCTATCTTATTAAAAACCATTACTGTTGGTTTATCGGCACACTTAATGTCGTCTAAAACAGTATTGACAGAGGCTATATGATCTTCAAAATTAGGATGTGCAATATCTACTACGTGCAATAACAAATCTGCTTCACGCACCTCATCTAATGTAGATTTAAAAGATTCTACCAATTGGGTTGGCAATTTTCTTATAAATCCAACGGTGTCTGTCATTAAAAACGGAAGGTTCTTAATCACAACTTTTCTAACAGTTGTATCTAGCGTTGCGAAAAGTTTATCTTCTGCAAAAACATCGCTCTTACTAATGACATTCATTAATGTGGATTTCCCGACATTGGTATAACCAACCAAAGCAACTCTAACCATTTGTCCGCGGTTTTTACGTTGCGTTGCCATTTGCTTATCAATGGTTTTCAATTTCTTTTTTAAGAGAACGATTCTATCGTTAATAATACGTCTATCGGTTTCTATTTCTGTTTCTCCAGGACCCCGCATTCCAATACCTCCTTTTTGCTTATCAAGGTGCGTCCACAGTCTTGTTAATCTTGGCAATAAATATTGACATTGTGCAAGTTCTACTTGTGTTTTTGCGGAGCTTGTTTGGGCTCTTTGGGCAAAAATATCTAGTATTAAATTGGTTCTATCTAAAATTTTACAATCTAAAATCTTTTCTATATTTCGCAATTGAGCAGGTGATAACTCATCGTCAAAAATTGCAGTACCTATATCATGAGTTTCTATGTAAGCCTTTACCTCTTCTAATTTACCAGTACCTAAAAAAGTTTTAGGATGTGGTTTTTCCATCTTCTGTACAAAACGCTTTACAACAACGCCACCGGCAGTTGCCGTTAAGAATTCTAATTCATCTAAATACTCCTCAGATTGAGCTTCATCTTGTTGTTGTGTTATTACACCAATTAAAACTGCTTTTTCTGATCTTGCCTCTTTTTGTTCTATCATACAATACAAAGATAAAAAGAAAGTTGACACCAAAAATATTTTTTGATGCCAACTAAATTAATCAACCAAAACTAACTTTAATAAAACATTTTGCATGAATTTCTTTGCAAAAAAACACACTCAATTACTACTACTGCAAATATAGTAGTATTGCTATTAGTAAAGAAAGTAAGGATTTGTTTTTAACGATACTTTAACTATTATCTTATCCTTTTTCACCCGGATCAGCCAATATTTTAGACAGATTATGATAGTTAAGCAACTAATTTAATTAATCTTTCTAGAAAAAATTTCACATCCCTAACGCCTTTAAATTGTGCTCTAAATTCTTTAATTTTAGCATTAAAAAATTTTGCACAAGCATTTGTTCCTCTGTTATTAAAGTAATTCAATATAGCTTGAGAATGGCAAATTTAAATGTATCACTTAGAGCAAAATCGAGCTAAATTATAAAAAGACACATTCTCAACGAAAAAAAATATAATTTATAAACAAAGCCAAAAAAAAAGGACTGAAATAAATCAGCCCTAATTAATTACAATTTATAAATCCCCCAACTTATAATTGTTATTTACGCTACAAAGAAACAGTTCTTTTGTCTATTTTTTTCAACTAATCGTATATATGGCCTATACGCACGACGAATAACCAACAAGTGTTGTTCAATAGAAAACTACTAGTCTACAGTAAATTTAACTTCAGTATTAATTCACTTTTATTTGATGTACTCGCAGGAATGACTTCTTTCTAAATCAGAACAACATTATCTTCAAAATCTATAATTTGTGAAGTATTTATAATAAAAAATCAATGTGGCTTAAACAATCAATCTAAAAGTAATAAACTTCAATATTTCTTAATTTAGGAGGTAAATATAATTTTAATCTTTACATTTTAACATCATCCACCAGAAGTATTTATAGCGATTTCATTTGAGATTTTTTTTATAGTTGTCCACAAAAATTGAATAATTTATATAATTATTTATTTGAGAAGTCGTTAAACTACTTTCATAAATGATTATTTTAATAAATAAGTTATTTTACCCTAAATACTTATCTGTCTGTCAATCTGTTGGTCTAAAGAAATAAAAGTTTCTGTTCTAGACACTCCTTTTATGTTTTGAATGTTTTTATTTAAGAGATGCATTAAATCTTCATTATTTTTACATAAAATCTTAATAAAAACTGCATAATTTCCAGTTGTAAAATGACTCTCAACGACTTCAGGAATTTCTTTTAATCTTTTAACTGCAGACGAATATAGACTAGATGAATCTAAAAAAACACCTACAAAAGCAGTTGTCGTATACCCTAAAGACTTTGGGTTAATTACCATTCTATAACCATCAATTAGTTCAGACTTTTCTAATTTTCTTAAACGTTGATGAATAGCCGCTCCAGAAATGCCAACTTCCCTTGCAATACTTAATACAGGCGTTCTTGCATCTTTTACTAATCTTTTAATGATAATTTTGTCAATTCCGTCAATTTTCATAATTCTACTATTTTCCTCTAAATATAAAAAAAATAGAGAATACAAACGTGTATTCTCTATTTTAATATTAATTTAAAACGAAAAGGTTGATTATGCTTTCATTTCAAAATCTTCCATGAATTTAGTCGTATAATTACCAGAAACATAATCTGGATGCTCCATTAATTGAATGTGAAAAGGGATTGTCGTTTTAACCCCTTCAATTACAAATTCATCTAAAGCTCTTTTCATTTTATTAATTGCTTCTTCTCTTGTTTGAGCAGTTACAATTAATTTGGCTATCATAGAATCGTAATTTGGCGGAATCATATATCCCGCATACACATGTGTATCCATTCTAACCCCATGACCTCCAGGAGCATGAAAGGTAGTTATTCTTCCAGGTGCTGGTCTAAAGTTATTGTGAGGATCTTCTGCATTAATTCTGCATTCAATAGAATGCAATTGTGGATAGTAGTTTTTCCCAGAAATAGGCACGCCTGATGCTACTAAAATTTGCTCGCGAATTAAATCATAATTCACTACTTCTTCAGTGATAGGATGCTCTACTTGAATACGAGTATTCATCTCCATAAAATAGAAGTTTCTATGCTTATCAACCAAAAACTCTACAGTTCCTGCACCTTCATATTTTATAAATTCGGCTGCTTTTACAGCGGCGTTACCCATATTTTCTCTCAATTCATCAGTCATAAAAGGAGAAGGAGTTTCTTCTGTTAACTTTTGATGACGTCTTTGTACAGAACAATCTCTTTCTGATAAATGGCAGGCTTTTCCGTAAGAATCTCCTACAATCTGAATTTCTATATGTCTTGGCTCTTCAATGAGTTTCTCCATATACATATCATTATTCCCAAAAGCAGCTTTGCTTTCTTGTCTTGCAGAATCCCAAGCATCTTTTAAATTTTCAGGCTTCCAAACAGCACGCATTCCTTTACCACCACCACCAGCAGAAGCTTTTAGCATTACAGGATACCCTGTTTCTATGGCTAATTTTTCGCACTCTTCAAAATCAGCAATAATACCTTCAGAACCAGGCACACAAGGTACACCAGCTCTTTTCATCGTTGCTTTTGCGTTTGCTTTATCCCCCATTTCGTCAATCATTTTACCAGTAGCTCCGATAAATTTAATGTTATGTTCTTCACATAAATTAGAAAATTTAGCGTTTTCTGATAAAAATCCGTAACCAGGATGAATGGCATCTGCATTTGTGATTTCTGCTGCAGATATAATATTAGACATTTTTAAATAAGATTCAGCACTTGCTGGTGGTCCAATACAAACAGCTTCATCTGCAAATCTAACATGTAAACTTTCTGCATCGGCAGTAGAATATACAGCCACAGTTTTTATGCCCATTTCTTTACAGGTTCTTATTACACGCAGTGCAATTTCCCCTCGGTTGGCAATCAATATTTTTTTAAACATAATATAAGAGTTTTGGGTTATGAGTTTTGAGTTATGAGTTAGAAAATCTAATATCTAAACCCCAAAATATAAACTCTATCTATTAAGATGGATCTACTAAAAATAAAGGTTGATCAAACTCTACGGGAGAAGAATCATCCACTAAAACTTTAACGATTTTACCTGAAACTTCAGATTCAATTTCATTAAATAATTTCATTGCTTCAATAACACAAACAGTATCTCCAATACTAATATTTGTACCCACTTCTACAAAATTTAATTTATCTGGAGAAGGCCTTCTATAAAAAGTACCTATAATAGGAGACTTAACTGTAATATATTTAGAATCATCACTTTCTGATTCTTTCACAGATTCTACAGGCTCCGTAAATGTTTGTGCAGGTGGAGCTGTAACCGCTTGCGCCATGTTAGACAAAGGGGCGGCTTGTACAATTGTAGTTTCTGTTTTTCCTGAACCTGTTTTAATCGTAATCTTAATATCTTCCATCTCTAACTTTACCTCGCTAGCGCCAGATTTTGCTACAAATTTTATAAGATTTTGAATCTCCTTAATATCCATTATTCTTATTATTTAGTTGTTAATTTTTTGTGTTATATGCCCATTTTAAATAAATCGCACCCCAAGTAAAACCTCCACCAAATGCGGCAAAAATTAAATTATCTCCCTTTTTAAGCTCGTTTTCATAATCCGCTAATAATAGTGGTAAAGTAGCAGATGTTGTATTTCCGTATTTTTGGATGTTCATCATTACTTTTTCTGGGGCAACGCCAACTCTCCTTGCTGTTGCTTCAATAATTCGTTTATTTGCTTGATGTGGCACTAACCACTGAATATCTTCTTCTGTAAGATTATTTCTTGTTAACATTTTTTCAGATGCATCCGCCATATTTGATACTGCATATTTAAAGACAGTTTTTCCTTCTTGATAGACGAAATGTTTTTGTTGTTTAACCGTTTCTATTGTTGCTGGCATTATTGATCCACCAGCTTCAATTCTCAAGAAATCTCTTCCAACACCATCACTTCTTAAATATTCATCTTGCAAACCAAAACCTTCATTGTTTGGTTCAAATAACGCAGCACCAGCTCCATCTCCAAAAATAATACAAGTTGCTCTATCTTTATAATCTATAATTGATGACATTTTATCTGCACCAATTAGTAAAATTTTCTTGTATCTACCAGATTCTATATAACTTGAAGCAGTAGACATCCCGAATAAAAAACTAGAACATGCTGCTTGCAAATCATAAGAAAATGCATTGATTGCACCAATTTCTGAAGCTACATAAGCGGCTGTTGAAGCTACTAACAAATCTGGAGTTGCAGTTGCAACAATAACCAAATCTATATCTTTTGATGTTAAGTTAGATCTTTCTAATAAATCTTCGGCAGCTTTTATTGCCATGAAAGAGGTGCCTAAACCTTCTCCTTTAAGAATTCTTCGCTCCTTAATTCCTGTTCTACTGGTAATCCATTCATCATTTGTATCTACATAGGTCTCTAATTCCTTGTTGGTTAAAATGTAATCAGGAACATATTTTCCCACTGCTGTAATTGCTGCAGAGATTTTTGTCATAATTAAGGTTTAGTTTCTAAAATTTAGAATAGCCAAAAGTAGTGAAAATTATTTCACGTTTTAGTGTATTTTATCTCTAAAGAGTCATGTTTTAAGTTAAAAACGTAAAAAAACCCTCAAAATTGAGGGTTTTTGCGTTTTTTTAAAAGTAAACTATTAAGCCTCTGCTACTGCAGATTCTAAAACAATTTGACCTCTATAATATAATTTTCCTTCATGCCAGTGAGCTCTGTGGTATAAATGAGATTCACCAGTTGTTGGATCTGTAGCTATCTGTTGATATGATGCTTTATAATGTGTTCTCCTTTTATCTCTTCTCGTTTTGGATATTTTTCTCTTAGGATGTGCCATTTTATGTCTTTTTTTCTGTTATTAAATTCTTTAATTTATCCCATCTTGGGTCTGTAGTTTCTACAGCTTTTACTTTCTTTATCTCTAATTCTCTCAATTTATTTAGTGCTTCAGATTCCATAGTGCCATCTAATACTTTTGGATGAACTCTCTTATTAGGAACTGCTAACACAATCATTTCATAAATAAACTGTGCAACATTCATTTCATAAGCTTCATGAGGAAGTACTAAAATTTCTTCATTATCGCTATTATATTCTGGACCAAAATTTACTACTAAAGGTAGTTCCGATTTTATTTCCTGATTAAATAACTCATTGGTTACATCACAAGGAAGCTCAACCGAGCCTTCCGCAACAAAAACTAGCTCAAATAATGTGCTCTTTTTTACGAATGTTAATAAAACTTCTATTGATGTATTCACGTATTCATCAAAATTAAAAGCTTCAAAGAACTTGTTGTCAATTAAATATTGAAACTCATGTTTACCTTCTTTTAATCCTACAAACGGTATGTTGAATTCTTTCAAGTCTTTCATTACCAAACATCAATTGAGCGGGCAAAGATACAAAAAAATGTATTTCTGCAATATATTATATGAAAAAAAAACATTCTTTAATTTTATTTTTAAATCAACGAATCCTTTGTCAATTCTTTATACTCCTTTCTAGTTTTAAAAACTGCTATTGCCGTAAACAAAGCTTCTACAAAAGAAGACGAACTCGCACTGTTTTTACCTGCAATATCATAGCCTGTACCATGATCTGGCGAAGTTCTAATATGACTTAAGCCTGCTGTAAAATTAACTCCTTTACCAAAAGACAATGCTTTAAAAGGCGCTAATCCTTGATCGTGATAAGTTGCCAAAACTCCATCAAATTGCTTATACGTTTTAGAACCAAAAAATCCATCTGCCGCATAAGGCCCAAAAACAAGCTTGCCTGTTTCTTTTATTTCCTCAATAGTTGGTCGTATAACTGTATCATCTTCTTCGCCAATAACTCCTTTATCTCCACAATGCGGATTCAAAGATAAAACAGCAATTTTTGGTTTGTCAATTCCGAAATCTTGCTTTAAAGACAAGTACATTGTCTCCACCTTACTCTTTATTAATTCTGGCGTAATAGATTCTGCAACTTTCGCAATAGGTATATGACCCGTAATTAAACCTATTCGCAATTCATCTGTCATTAAAATCATTAAACTATTCCCTTCTAAATTAGCTTCTAAGTATTCTGTATGACCAGGAAAATTAAACGTATCAGATTGTATATTTTCTTTGTTGATAGGAGCTGTAATTAACACATCAATCTTGTTTTCTTTTAAATGTGCGACTCCAGAAGCTAAAGATTTTGCGGCATACTCTCCAGAAATCTTCGTTGCTTTTCCTAATTCAATAGCAACTTCTTCTTTCCAGATATTTAAAATATTAATTTTTGTATGATTTATTTGAGCTATCGCTGTAATTCCATGCACAGGAGTTTCTATTCCTAGCGCCTTTTTATGATAAGAAATCGTCTTTGTTGCTCCAAAAAGTACTGGCGTACAAAAGTCTAACATTCGTTTGTCTTCAAATGTTTTTAAAATTACTTCAATACCAATTCCGTTTAAATCTCCTATTGAAATTCCTACGATTATTTTGTCAGATTTATCCATAGATCTCTTGTAATATCACTATTTTTGATGTGTACAAAAGTAACCAATTTTTAGAGATATGTTTACAGGAATTATAGAAACACTTGGCGTGGTAAAAAATATTGTAAAAGAACAAGAAAACGTTCACATAACAATTCAAAGCAATATTACAAATGAACTAAAAATTGACCAAAGTGTGGCTCACAATGGTGTTTGTTTAACGGTTGTTGACATCAAAAATGATGAATACACCGTTACGGCGATTAAAGAAACATTAGACAAAACCAATACTGGAGAATTAAAAATAAATACGATTGTAAATCTAGAACGCGCTATGAAATTGGGCGATAGATTAGACGGGCATATGGTTCAAGGGCATGTTGATGAAACTGGAATATGCACCAACATGAAAGATGAAAACGGGAGCACAGTTTGTACGTTTAAATACACATCTAGCAAGAATAACATCACCATAGAAAAAGGTTCAATTACAATTAATGGAATTAGTTTGACGGTTGTGAATTCTAAAAAAGATGAATTTAGTGTCGCAATTATTCCTTACACTTGGGAACACACCACTTTTAAAACCCTGCAAATTGATGATGTTGTAAATTTAGAATTTGATGTTATTGGGAAATATGTTGCTAGATTAACGGCTCACAATAATTAAAATTTTAAAAACAAAAGGAATTTTAAATGGCAACGAAACAGAGAATTAAATACTGTGAAATCTGTGACAAAGATTTCTCAACGATGTATAGAATTCAACATAAGTTACCAAAAAAATGGATTTTTTCCTGTAAAGAATGCTTATTAGATCTAAAAAAAGAAAACCCAAATTATGTTTATGGTGGTACTTGGAAAAAATAATTACCCCTAAACCTTCTTCTCTTTCTTATGTTTTGTTGGGCAGTATATTGCGAGATTGACCAAGCATTTCGGTTTTGTTTCTTTTATCTTGCTTTTAAAAATGCCTTATTCATAAAGTTTTTTATGCTGTTGGCGTCTCAAGTTATGTATAAATTGCGTGAGATTCTCAAAATAACAAGTGTGTGGAAAAACATCAAACTGACTTTAACAATAAACTAAATAGTCGCCTCTTTTTTATGCAAAAAACGCGTCAATTTCATAGAAAGATCTAATAGAATAATTTTTGCATTTCCATTTCTTTCAATGTGGTACATCGCTTCATTAAGTTCTTTTTCGATGTCTAAAATATTTCCTGAATGTACAAAAGGCGCAAATTTAGACAAATCAAAACCTGATTTTGACTCCATAAAAACCAAATGATCAGACTTATAGTTCATTAACAAGGCTTGCCTAAAAAATTGTAGACAATATTCTAAAAATCGTTTTTGAGTTTCTCTTCCTGTTTTTGAAATTGTTTCTGACCATGCAATTAGTTGTTGCACCACCTCGGCATTTCCTTTCGCCCTAAAAGCAGTTCTTATCCAGGCAATAAACCACTCTTCGAAAACTAAATCAGCAGCATCATTTTTCAATAAATGAAGTGCTTTATTAAAGTTTCCTTCCGATTGATGCGCAATAGTATTGGCTTCATTTTCTGCAATTTGATAATTTACAATCAAAGCATTTGCAATATCTTCCTCAGATAATCTCGGAAAATGTAATGCCTGACATCTTGATTGAATCGTATTTATAATCTGCTCTTCATTTTCTGTAATCAGTAAAAACACTGTTTTTTGAGGTGGTTCCTCAATAAGTTTTAATAATTTATTAGCCGACGCACTATTCATTTTCTCTGCCATCCAAATAATCATCACCTTAAAACCACCTTCGTAACTTTTTAGTTTTAATTTTTTTACAACTGCTTCCGCCTCATCAACACCAATTAAACCTTGTTTATTTTCTACACCAATATGCTGCAACCAATTAAATAAACTTCCGTAAGGTTGCGTGGCTATAAACTCCCGCCAATCATGCAAAAACAGATTGCTTACAGCATGTTTTTTTACAGAATCGTTTGTGGTCACAGGAAATGCGAAATGCAAATCTGGATGTTGTAGTTTATCACACTTTATAATACACGCATCTTTATTCTCAGAAAAATTACACAATAAAAATTGTGCATAGGCAATTGCCATTGGCAGTGCGCCACAACCCTCTTTGCCAATAAATAATTGAGCATGCGGAATTCTGCCATTTTCCGCAGAAGTTTGCAAATGTTTTTTAATATGTTCCTGGCCTATAATTTGATTGAAAAGCATGTACAAATATAAAGTTTTAGAAAGTTGTTCCTCTAAAATTTCAGTACTTTTATCTCATATTTCAAAAATAAAATCATGAAAAAAATACTTCAAATAGGAAATGGAATTGCTTTTGTCTCTGTCGTTTTTATAAACTACCTCTCTAATACGGGGCTTTTAAACAATACAACGATTGGCGAAATTTCTAGAGATTTAAACTCTTTATTTACGCCCGCTGGTTATGCATTTTCTATCTGGGGTCTTATCTATTTGCTCTTAACAGGTTTTGCTATTTATCAAGGAAGAAGTCTGTTTGTAAAAGTTAGAAACGATGATTTTGTAGAAAAGACAGGTACTTGGTTCATTATTTCTTGTGCTGCAAACGCTGCTTGGATTTTCTGTTGGCTTTATGAATACACTGGTCTTTCCTGTATTTTCATCTTTCTCTTATTATTTTCTTTGCTTAAAATCGTTTGGAATAATAAAATGGAACTTTGGGACGCACCTTTTTCTGTAATTTTATTTCTTTGGTGGCCATTTGTAATTTATAGTGGTTGGGTAACTGTAGCAAGCATCGCAAATGTTTCTTCGTATTTAGTGAAAATTGGCTGGAATGGATTCGGAATTTCCCCAGAAATTTGGACGTTGATCATGATTGCAATTGCCACTGCACTTAATTTAACGATTACTTGGAAAAGAAATATGAGAGAATTTGCCTTGGTTGGGGCTTGGGCTTTAATCGCTATTGGTGTCGCAAACAATAGAAACAGCAACCTGATTGCTTATGCTGCATTTTTTACAGCTGCTATTTTAATAGTTAGCAGCGCCTTGCATGCATTTAAAAATAGAAGACAGGCCACTTAAAAAGTGAGGAATCACAACTAATTTTTTTAGATGCTATCCTTTAAGAAGTGATGGGAACTTAAATACGAAAACGTTAACTTAACTTTTCAATTTTCAGTTTCATTAACCATAAATAAAAAAGTATTTTTGTTGAAAATACATCTAAAAATGAAAACATTAAACGATTTTAATTTCAAAAATAAAAAAGCAATCATTCGCGTAGATTTTAACGTGCCTTTAAATGATAAATTTGAAGTTACAGATGCTACCAGAATTGAAGCTGCAAAGTCTACTATTATTAAGGTTTTGGAGGACGGAGGAAGTTGTGTTTTAATGTCGCATTTAGGCAGACCAAAAGGTGTTGTAAATGATGCGTTTTCTTTGAAACATATTGTTGCAAAAGTGAAAGAAATTATTGGCGTAAATGTAAAATTTGCTGAAGACTGTACTGGTATTAAAGCAGAGGAAGCCGTTGCCAATTTAGAAGATGGTGAAATTTTATTATTAGAAAATCTTCGTTTTCATGCAGAGGAGGAAAAAGGGGATGTTGCTTTTGCTGAAAAATTATCTAAATTAGGTGATATTTATGTAAACGATGCTTTCGGTACTGCTCATAGAGCGCATGCATCGACTACCATTATTGCTCAATTTTTTGAAGACAACAAATGTTTTGGAAACTTACTGGCAAGAGAAATTGAAAGTATCGATAAAGTGTTAAATAATTCTGAAAGACCCGTTATGGCTATTTTAGGAGGTGCAAAAGTATCCTCTAAAATTACTGTAATTGAAAATATTTTAGACAAAGTAGATCATTTAATAATTGGTGGTGGAATGAGTTTTACCTTTGTGAAAGCACAAGGTGGAAAAATTGGGAATTCTATCTGTGAGGATGATAAAATGGAATTAGCGCTTGAAATTTTAAAACAAGCAAAAGCCAAAAATGTGCAAATTCATATTCCTGTTGATGTGGTTGCTGCTGATGATTTTAGCAATGATGCAAATACTCAAATTTGTGATATTAATGAAATTCCTGACGGATGGGAAGGCGTTGATGCTGGACCAAAATCAAGAGAAATTTTTGATAAAGTTGTAAACCAATGTAAAACGATTTTATGGAACGGACCTTTAGGCGTTTTTGAAATGGAATCTTTTAGTGCAGGCACAATTGCTCTTGGTCACTCTGTTGACAAAGCAACCAAAAACGGAGCATTTTCTTTAGTTGGTGGTGGCGATTCTGTTGCTGCTGTAAAACAATTTGGTTTTGCTGATAAAGTAAGTTATGTATCTACCGGTGGTGGCGCAATGCTAGAAATGTTAGAAGGCAAAGCTTTACCCGGAATTGAAGCAATATTGAAATAAAATATAAAAAAGTAAAATTATTTGAGCGTGTAATTGATAAAATTACACGCTTTATTTTTTGGTTGAAATAATAGTTTTTAATTTAGCAATAAATTTGTCTACTGTTAAATAGATCAACAATTACACCTTTACACACTCTTATGAAATACACAACTTTACCAAATACCGATATCAAAGTTTCTAAAATTTGTTTGGGAACCATGACTTGGGGAAATCAAAATACAGAAGAAGAAGCCTTTGAACAGATGGATTATGCATTAGCACAAGGTGTAAACTTTTTTGATGTTGCAGAATTATATCCGGTTCCTGCAAATCCAGAAACCTATGCAGAAACTGAAAGAATTATTGGTCGTTGGTTTCAAAAAACAGGGAATAGGGATAAAGTTGTTTTAGCAACTAAAATTGCTGGTGGTGGAGATTATACTGCACATATTAGAAAAGGTGGTTTTAACAAACAAAATATTATAGATGCGGTAGAACAAAGCTTAAAACGTTTGCAAACAGATTATTTAGATTTGTATCAATTACATTGGCCAGACCGAGGTGTAAATTGTTTTGGGGTAAGAGATTATCCTTATAAAACAGCGTCAAGAGAAGCCGAAAAACATCTAGAAATTTTAGAAACTTTGGATGATTATGTAAAGGCAGGAACTATAAAAGCTATTGGCTTGTCTAATGAAACTCCCTGGGGAACCATGAAATATTTGCAAACCGCAGATGCGCACAATTTAGCAAGACCGGCTACGATTCAGAATTCATATTCTATGATTCATAGAGCTTATGAATACGGAATGTCTGAAGTTTCAATGAGAGAAAACATTGGTTTATTGGCTTATTCACCACTAGCACAGGGTGTTTTATCTGGTAAATATTTAAATGGAAATTTACCTGAAGGCGCAAGAGGAACTTTATTCCCGCGTTTTATTGCGCGTTATATGGGAGATGGTTCTTTAGAAGCCGTAAAAAGATATGAAGCGATTGCAAAGAAAAACGGAATTACATTATCCGAAATGTCGTTGGCATTTATCAACCAATTACCCTTTGTAACTAGTAATATTATCGGAGCTACAAAATTATGCCAGTTAAAAGAAAATATCAACTCTATTCATATTAATTTATCCGAAGAAACTTTAAAAGAAATTGAGGCAGTTCATAAGGAAATTCCGAATCCTGCGCCGTAAAGCCCCTTTAATTCAACGAAGGGGAAAAATGATGCTCTTGAAATAAAGTATAAAACACGAGAATATCAGTAGCTGTTTTCGTGTTTTTGTTTATCTAAAACTTGTTAATTTTAATGAGTACTATAATATAAAAATTCTCCAACAACCTCTCCAAAGTTATAAAGAGATCCAATTATAAAAACAACGACAGTCATTGCTAAAGTTAAATTAATGATTGTTTTTTCTTTTATTGATAATGATTTATATTTCACAATAGCTTTATCAATAAAAAATTCACTTTCTCTAGTTTTCATAATTTTTATTTTTTAGATTCATTTTTTAGATTCGAGAATTTTAAAAAACTCTTCTCTACTAACGATATCATTTCTATCAACCTGTTCCATAAAAAATAGTACCCTAAATCCTCTTTTTGCTCTAAAATTCAATTTTCTAATGGTTCTTAATCTTTCAGGAATTCTTCAATGTTTTTTTCATGATATCTTTTTTACACAATTTTCTTTCAATTCATAATCCTCACCACTTTCTTTACAAGTCGCTAAACCATCCACGTTAAAATTTAATTTGTGCCCATATTCACTAACCCAACCAATTTGTTTTGACGGATTCCCCACAACTAAAGCATACGACAACACTTCTTTGGTAACAACAGCACCTGCACCAATAAAAGAAAATTCGCCAATATTATTGCCACAAACAATCGTTGCATTTGCACCAATAGTCGCTCCTTTTTTTACAGTGGTTTTTAAATATTCATTTTTTCTGTTGATGGCACTTCTCGGATTGATCACATTTGTAAAAACCATTGACGGTCCTAAAAAAACATCATCTTCACAAATAACACCTGTGTAAATAGAAACGTTATTCTGTACTTTTACATTCTTGCCTAAAATAACTTCAGGAGAAACCACCACATTCTGACCTAAATTACAGGATTCACCAATAATACAATTAGACATTATATGGCTAAAATGCCAGATTTTTGTTCCTTTTCCTATTTGACAATTATTATCGATAACTGCAGTTTCGTGTGCGAAATAATCCATATAAACTTAATATTCTGTGCTGTTAATTTCTTGTTTTGTGCATATTTCTTTAGCTGATGATGTTCCTATCCTATCCACTCCTAAAGAAATCATTTTTAAAGCGGTACCATAATCTCTTACACCACCCGCAGCTTTTATTTGCAAAGGTTTTGCGTTTTCTGAAATTAATTTCATCGTTTCTAAAGTAGCGCCGTTTGGTTTGTTATGTTCGGTTTTAAAAAATCCTGTGGATGACTTTACAAACACTTTTTTAGCCACCGTTGCCTCAAAATTTGTGAGCACAACTTCTTTTATCAATTGTGAAATTACGATAATTTCTGCTGTTGATAAAGCGGCAACTTCTATAATAAATTTTACACCTTTGTTATTCTCTATACACAACTTTGTACATGCTAAAACCTCTTCTTTTATCAAATTAATTTCACCTTGTTTAAAAGCTTTATAATTGATAACAAAATCGAGTTCATCTGCTTCTAAAAATATCGCTTTTTTAGCTTCTTCTAATTTATTTTCTATGGAAGAATTTCCTTCTGGAAAATCAATAACAGTCCCTATTAAAACTTCTGAATTTGATTCTGAAAGCATTTTTTTTGTTGTAGAAATGTATTTTGCACGAATCATAATCAACTTATACCCATGCGAAATTGCTTCGTCAACAAGATCAAGAACTTTTTGTTGATTTTCGAATTCTGAAATATTGGCTTGAGCTGCTGTTTTTAAATACGTAGCATCTAAATATTGATTAATTCTCATAGATCAAAAATACAAAATAATAAAAAATCCAACTAAAAAGTTGGATTTATAATTATAGACTCTAGCTTTCCGTTTTAATTAGAATGATAATTTTAAAGGAAAAATAGCACAAATTATCAATACATTCCTTTAAACTAATCTACCCTAAAGGAAATTGGTAAGGTGTATTTAACTTTAACAGCTTTATTTCTTTGCATTCCCGGCGTAAATTTTGGAAGCTTTTCAATTAACTCTTGCATCTCTTTTTTAAGCCTAAAATGTGGTGCTCTTATCTGAATATCAACAACATTTCCTATATCATCAATGATAAATTGTGTGCTAATTCTATATTTTCCTGAATGCAGACCGATTTCATTAGCTAGTTGCGCATCAAAATTACGTTGCACAAACTTGTTCATTTTTTTATCAAAACATAGTTTATTTTCTTCCTTTGATAAACCTTCGCATCCTTTAAAAACAGGTGCATTTTCTATCATTATAAAGGGCACAGTTTCTAATGGTTCAGCTTCTTTAGGTTCTTCAACAGTAATAAGAGCATCAATATCTAATTGAAGGATATCTTCGGTAGTTTGCACTAAAACTGTCTCAACTATATTATTCCCCACTTTTTTAATAAGTTCATCTACAATAAACACAGTACTTGCTATATTTTGAATCTTTGGCTCCGGTTTAGGTTCTCTTACAAAAATAATGTCTTGATCAGGAGAAATCATAATGGTTTCTGGCGGATTAAAATCTACAATTTCCAAAGATTTTTCTAAAGTTTGATGTTCTAAAATAACATAAACGATAAAGAGTACTAAAACAAGTCCTAGCTGGGTGAAAATGTTTGAGAACCTCTCTAACTGTTTGGTTGGTAGTTTTTTTACGTTTTTCATAATTGAAAAATTTAAATGTTAAGACTATGTCAAAACAAAGAACGTGCCATAACAACGTAAAAAATATAATCGTCTAATTTCGAGGAATCTACTTAAATAAATTACTTTTCTCGTAAATGCTTTTCAGCAACTTTTTCTAATTCATCATACCAATTTTGCCCAAATTTTCTAACTAAAGCTTGTTTTACAAATTTATAAACGGGCACTTGTAACTCTTTTCCTAAAGAACAAGCATCATCACAAATTTCCCATTTATCATAATTTACAGCAGAAAACTCACTATAATCTTTCACTCTAATAGGATATAAATGACAAGAAACTGGCTTTTTCCAATCAATTTCACCTTGGTTATAAGCTTCTTCAATTGCACACAACGCTGTATTTTTTTTATCAAAAATTACATACGCACAATCTGCTCCATTAACCAAAGGTGTTTCTAGTTCGCCCGACTCACTGATAACTGAAGTACCCTCTTTTTCGATGACCGCTATTCCTTCTTTTCTTAAAAAAGGTTTTAATTTCGGATAAATTTCATCTAAAATTTTCACTTCCTCTTTGTCTAAAGGAGCACCAGCATCACCATTTACACAACAAGCACCCTTGCATGCAGCCAAATTGCACACAAAATCTTTTTCTAAAATACCTTCTGAGACAATTGTTTTTCCTAGTTGAAACATACGACAAAAATAAGAATATTTTTTTCTATTTTTACAATTCGATAAAGTTAGTTAACTAATTTTGCAAAAACTTTAATTTTTAAAAATGACTTTTAATTTCAAACAAATACTTACTGCATTTATGGTTTTATTTGCAGTAATTGATATTATTGGAAACATTCCTATCATCATAGATTTACGCAAAAAAGTAGGTCATATTCAGTCTGAAAAAGCATCATTAATTGCAGGTTTTATTATGATTGTTTTCCTTTTTTTAGGACAAAGTTTATTGAGTTTAATTGGTATTGATGTAAATTCTTTTGCGGTTGCGGGCGCATTTATTCTCTTTTTTATTGCATTAGAAATGATTTTAGGAATCACTTTATATAAAGACGATGGTAACAATGCACCCATCACTGCAACTGTTTTTCCGCTTGCTTTTCCATTGATTGCTGGACCAGGAAGTTTAACAACCCTATTGTCTTTAAGAGCTGAATTTGATATACAGAATATTATAGTTGCTGTAGTTTTAAACGTGATATTTTTATATATCGTTTTAAAAACTTCTTCTAAAATAGAACGCTTAATAGGGCCCAGTGGTATTCAAATAATCCGTAAAATTTTTGGGGTAATTTTATTGGCAATCTCTGTAAAGCTATTTGCTCAAAATATAAAAATGTTATTTATATAAAATGGTTTTTGACACTTTAATTATTGGTGGTGGTGTTTCTGGAATGCAATGTGCGTTAGTTTTAGGCTCTGCAAAAACCAAGGCTTTTGCGCTTGATAAAAATATTGGAATTATCATGCATCAACGAGCTTCTCATTTAGAAAATGCTTTATTTAATAATGTTTTAGGTTTAGCACCAGGCAGGACAGGGAAAGATATTTTAAAGCAAGGAAAAGAACAATTAACCAACATGTATCAGCATATTTCTCAAATTGAAAGAGAGAAAGTTTTATCTGTAACAGAAATCGAAGGAAGTTATAAAGTGACCACTAATAAGAATGTATATGATTCTAAACTTGTAATTATTGCTTTGAATTATGCAAAACCATTTACTATAACGGGTTTAGAGGAATTTATAATTCCTCATGAAAAATCAAATGCTGCAAAAGATAGAATTCAACTAAAAAACACAAATCATCTTATTAAAACCAACCTGTATTGTTGTGGCACCATTGCTGGTTGGCGAAGTCAATTTGCAATTGCAGCCGGCAGTGGAGCTTCTGTTGCAACTGATATTCTCACGCTTTGGAATGATGGAAATCACACCAAAGTTCATGATAAAACATGATAAAAATCATTCTTTTCAATATTTTAATCTATTTAATTTTACGCTGGAAACATTATGTGTTGTTTATAATAAGGTACTCACGATGTTCTGACTAGCATTAAATATTCTACTTTTTAGTAGAAACTTAAAAGTTTTAAAATAGAAATCAAAAAAACACCAAAATTTAATTTAGATAATTTTAGAAAAAAATCAGTTAGGATTAGTATTCACTTTATTTATTGTTCATATTTTAACCGGATATTAAACTTATGAAAGAAGTTATTCCGATTTAGATGATGTAAGTATTTTGGAGGAAATGAATAAAAATATTCCTATTGTAGAAATTAAAAAGGTCATTCCACCTCTAAAAAATATGCCTAAAATTGCGGAAGATGACTTAAAAATTGAAGAAATTATTATAAAACTTACAGAAACAGATGAAGGTGAAACTATTGCAATACATATAGAAAAACTGAATAATTTATAGAAGTTATTCCTTTTGTTTGAATAGAAAATACACCTATATTTTTTGGTTGTAAAGGAAATAATAAAGAATTAAAAAAATGCTTTATTTAAAAGGTTGCTGAACATTTTAGTAGAAAATTTAATATTGGTTTAGCTACTGAATTAAGTTTAAGTTTTGGAAAAAAACGTCTCTAGGTGGTTTTTACAATTGACAAAACCAGAAAAGTTGTAAACGCTAGAACAAGGGGTTCTCATCCTGTTTTAGAACAAAAAGCTCCGGAAATTATAGCATCTTTACTTCAAATGAGCCCAGAAAAATAGTCTGAAATTCCTGTAGGAGTTCGTAATAGCATTCCTATTACTTTTGAGGTTTTAGAATAAAAAAATCAATCTAAATAAAGTACCCCAAAATGTCTGACGCATTTTGGGGTATTTTTATGCTTAAATAAGTACAATATGATTTGTGTAAAATAAAATCATTCCACCGTAACGGATTTTGCTAAATTTCTAGGTTGATCTACATTTTTACCCAACATCACAGCTATATGATAAGATAATAACTGAAAAGGAATTGTAGTTAACAAGGGGGTTAATGCTTCTTCAGTATCAGGCACTTCAATTACATGATCTGCAATATCTCTAACTTGAGTATCTCCTTCAGTAACTACAGCAATAATTTTTCCAGACCTCGCTTTTATTTCTTGAATATTACTCACTACTTTTTCATAATGCCCTTTATTGGTTGCTATTACAAAAATTGGCATATTTTCATCAATTAAGGCAATAGGACCATGTTTCATTTCTGCCGCAGGGTATCCTTCTGCATGAATATAGGAAATCTCTTTTAACTTTAAAGCCCCTTCTAAAGCTACCGGAAAGTTAAACCCTCTTCCGAGATACAAACAATTTGTTGCATCTTTATATACAGCTGCAATACTCTTAACATGCTCATCAATTTCTAGTAGTTTTTCAACTTGTCTAGGAATTAACTGCATCTTTTTAATGTAATTTTTAAACGTATGATCTGCTAAAGATCCATTTGCCTTTCCTAATTTTAAAGCTATTAAAGTTAAAACTGTAATCTGAGTTGTAAATGCTTTTGTTGATGCAACTCCTATTTCTGGACCTGCATGCGTGTAGGCACCTGAATGTGTTTCTCTGGCAATAGAAGATCCAACAACGTTACAAACTCCATAAACAAAAGCTCCTTTAGATTTTGCTAATTTAATTGCGGCTAATGTATCTGCTGTTTCACCTGACTGGGAAATTGCAATAACCACATCTTTACTGGTAACAATAGGATTTCTATACCTGAATTCTGACGCGTACTCGACCTCAACAGGTATTCTAGCCATATCTTCGATAAGATATTCTGCTACTAGACCGGCATGCCAAGAAGTACCACAAGCAATAATAATAATTCGATTCGCATTTAAAAATTTATCAAGATTGTCTTCGATACTAGACATCTTAATCATATTTTCTTCCGCTAACATTCTACCTCTAAAAGTGTCTGTAATTGCTTTAGGTTGCTCATTAATTTCCTTTAACATAAAGTGCTCATATCCTCCTTTTTCAATTTGCTCTAAACTCATTTTAAGCTCTTGAATAACAGGAACAACCAAGGAGTCATTATGAATTTTGCGTACTTTTACCTTTCTACCTAGTTTAATAATAGCCATTTCTTCATCTTCTAAATAAATAGCATTTTTGGTATATTCTACAAAAGGAGAAGCATCAGAAGCTATAAAAAATTCCTTATTGTCTTTACCAACTCCAATTGCAATTGGACTTCCTAAACGTGCAACAATTATTTCATCTGGATTCGTTCTATCAAAAACAGAAATTGCATAGGCTCCCACAACGTTGTTCAAGGCTAACTGAACTGCTTTCCCTAATTTACAACCTTCTACTAGTTTAACTTCTTGAATTAAGTTTACTAAAACTTCGGTATCTGTTTCACTTTCAAAAGTATACCCTCTAAAAATTAACTCTTTTTTAATAGTATCATAATTTTCAATAATTCCATTATGTACTATAGCTAAATTACCAGATTCTGAATAATGTGGATGAGAATTCACATCATTTGGTACTCCATGAGTTGCCCAACGAGTATGCCCCATTCCGATATTCCCTTTTGTTCTTTCTTGATCAGCATTGGTAATTAGCTCCAGATCGGAAACTTTACCTTTCGTTTTAGAAAGGTTCATTTTTTCACCATCATAAATCATTACACCTGAACTATCATAACCCCTATACTCTAGTCTTTTCAGACCGTTTATAACTATTGGATAGGCTTCTCTATAGCCTATATAAGCTGATATTCCACACATACTATTTTTTTATTGGTTTCAATTATTTTTTTTCTGAAAAGGATATTACTAATGCAGCTTTTTTAACTCCATTAGCTGAAGAATTATTAAAAAGTGTAACCGCTTTTGGGTTCCAGCTAGCATTTCTAAAATCTACATCACCAGCCGAAACTGGAGAATCAGAAGGATTGTAAACTTTCAATTTTAAAAGTGATTCATATGCTATTTCTCCACTTATAATATCAGAAACATAATCTG
>TARA_B110000238_G_scaffold200883_1_pt1 | contig 26174 bp, 17 predicted proteins | sample TARA_B110000238 | Tara Oceans TARA_B110000238 (sample SAMEA4397569) | marine metagenome | biome: Polar Biome; feature: [SRF] surface water layer (ENVO:00010504); material: water (ENVO:00002006), including particulate matter (ENVO:01000060) such as... | depth 5 m | reverse complement strand
TATAAATTTCGGTCTATGTCTGCTAGTAATAAAGCTCATACCCACCAGGCATCTAAGAATGATTCTAGAATTACTTTTATTGGTTCTTTTTTAAGAAAGTCTAGTTTAGATGAATTCCCTCAGTTTTTTAATGTTTTATTTGGTGATATGTCTATTGTAGGGCCTAGACCTCACATGCTAGCACATACAGAGCAGTATTCAGCACTAATTAAAAAATACATGGTAAGACAACTTGTTAAGCCTGGGATTACTGGAGCAGCCCAGGTAAGAGGGTTTAGAGGAGAGACAAAGGAGTTAAGCGATATGGAAGGAAGGGTGAAGTGGGATATTTGGTATATAGAAAATTGGAATATATTACTTGATTTTAATATCATCTTTAAAACAGTATTTAATATTTTTAAAGGAGATGAAAAAGCTTTTTAGTCTTCTTTATTTATTACCTGTATTTGCATTTGCACAGCCGATTTCTAATATTAATTTTAAAAATCATATTCTAGACTCTTCAAGATGTATTTTTATTTCTCCAGTTATTTATTCTCATTTTAATGTCAATGAAATTGGTAATAAAATTATAGATAGCAGTCCTCTTATATACGGACTAAATCTTAAAGCTAATCTTTCCAATAAATTAAATATTTCTACCAGAATTTTAAAGGTTAAAGGTAATTTTAATTCTTCTTTATCAAATTATATTGATTCTCTTCAAGTCTTTCCCGGGATGAGTAAAGTTGAAGATAATAAACTTACATATCTATCATATAAGTTTAGTTATAAGATCAATCAATATTTTACCGGTGTATTTGGCAAAGGAAAACACTTTATTGGACATGGTTATAGGTCTATGTTGCTATCAAATAATCACAGTCCATATCCGTATTTTTCTATGCTTACACAGTTTTGGAAGGTTAAATATTATAATCTATTTACAACCTTTTCGGATATCTATTCTGCTAATATTACACAAAAAAAACATGGAGCTTTTCATTATTTAGACTACCAGCCAACCGAGCGCTTAAGAATTGGGGTTTTTGAGGGGATAATTTGGCAAGCAAAAGATGATAATTATAATAGAGGATATGACCTACATTATTTAAATCCAATTATTTTTTATAGACCAGTTGAGTTTTCGAAACACTCTCCGGATAATGCACTTATGGGTCTTGACCTTTCATATACACTAAACAAATCAACAGCTTATTGTCAGTTTTTATTAGATGATATTAATTTAACTCGTCATGATAATACTACTAATGGGTTTTTTCAAAATAAGTATGCTGTGCAAGTTGGGGTAAAAACATATTTTGAAATAGATAATCATAATGTAAAAATATTAGCAGAATATAATAAAGCGCAACCTTATACCTATGCTCATAAGCACCCCTTACAGAACTATACACATATGAATCAGTCATTAGCGCATCCACTTGGAGCAAATCTCAAAGAGAAAGTTTTAATTATTAATCATAAATATGAGAACTGGGGTACTAAACTTAAATATACAAATGCTGTTTATGGTGCTGATACTTCTAACACTCATTATGGTCAAAATATTTTTATATCAGATTTTTTAGCTCAAGGTGATGGTGGTGAGTATTCCTATGGTAATTATAATGGACAAGGGGTAAGCACTAATCTACAAACACTATATGCTGAAATTAACTATGATTTGAAAGCTGCAAAGATTTTTTTAGCATTATATCTTAGAAAGAAAAGTACAGAGAAAATAGAAAGTAATTACTTAGTTCTGGGAATTAAAACTGATTTTATTAATCCTTTTTTAGATTTTTAAAAATCTAATTTATCTCCATCTTTAAATGCAACAATACTTGCAGATCTAAAGCCAGCCTCTTGCATGCTTTTTTGGTATTTCTGAGCTTCTTTAAGATTATAGAACATTCCAGCTAAGTAACTTGTCTTAGTTTTGCTAAGAGGGACTGTAATCACAAATTTTTGCTCAAAAACTTCTAATGGGGTATCATACTCCCCATAAGTGCCTAGATTTACTCTAAATACATAAGGGTTTTCCATTCCAAGATTAGCTTGATCGGACTTAGAAAAAGAATTCATCAACCTATCTCTATTTTTTAAGAATGCTTTGTGTGTTTTTTGTGCTTTATTACTTTCTCCTAACTGTCTGTAAACATAGATTAGATTTTCATATGCTGGAAGGAATAATTTATCTAGTTGTATTGAGCTTTTAAATAATTTAACTGAACGTTTTAGAAAATCGTTTTTTGTTGCACCTCTTGATCTAGAGCCAAAGTCATAATGAGCTACTGCCATATTATAAATCCATTCTCTACTTTTATATAGCTTAGAAGTCATATTATTAAGATATCTCTTTGCTTGTCCAACGCCTCTTTTTTCTCCGGAAGCTAAGTATGCTATTGTTAGATTTCCCCTTGAGAAGTTAAGTCCATCATCAGAAACCTTTCCTCTTTTAAGTTTTTTCTCTGCTTCTTTTAATTTACTTGTAGCAGTGCTGTAGTCTTTCTTACTTAAAGCTCTCACGCCGTCATTATATTCTGAAATGCCTGTCTGTATTTGTGTCATCGATCTGTCATCAATCTTTTCAATCTTATCAAACTGAAGATGGTCGTCTTTTTTTATAATTTGCAAATTGTTTACATTAGGCTTTTTTCCTTTTGCTTTAGCAACTAGTTTTTTACTTTTTGTTTTTGACTTTGTTTTTTGTGAAGTAATGTTTTTATTTTGAGCTTTATTATTTCTTGCTATTAGCTTGATATTAGCATCAATCATTCTATCTTCTACTTTATCTGCATCTTCATCATTGCCAGAATCTTTATAAATAGCTGATAAGGTTTTGTATGATTGAAAATCATATTCATCTTTTCTTATTAATGTAGATAGAATTTTAGCTGCTTCATCTTGCTCTCCAACCTTGCTTTTAGTAATTGCAATATTATATGTCCAATTTCTGTCAGAAAGTATTTTAGAGGTTACTAAACCTAAGAATCTTTTTGCAACTATAAGATCTTGTTTATTTCCAGTATGGGCATAACTTAGTGCCATATTTACTCTTATAAAGTTTAATGCGTTATCACTCAACTTAGCCCTTTTGTATCTTTTCATAGCACTTTTAAATTCTGCTATGGCACCATTATAGTTTTTGGACTCCATTAATTGAACCCCGCTCGTGTAATGGGTTGCTGCTAATTTTGATTGATCTAACGACCTTTTAGTTAGGTCTTTAGTGTTTTCATGTTGTAAAACTTTATCAACATCAGAAATAGGTTGCCAGCTGTATGCTTTAAGTTCAGCATGATAAGAAGTGTCTATGCTATTAGCTTGAGCAATTTGTACGAATGAAAATAAGCTGATTATTACAGAAAGTAGTATTCTTTTTATCATTGTTTTTTTAGGTCTTTTTCAGATTGCAAATTAGTAAAAAATTATTGTAGTACGATTTTGTGGTTAATAAGCTGATTTGAATATTCAATTCTTATGAAATAGATTCCTTTGGGTTTATTTAAAAGATCTATTTTAATTCTTTCAGCACTTAAATTATTGGTCCTACTTATTACATTATCTCCAAGTGAGTTATAGATCTCAATCTCAGATATTAATGTTGCTCCATCTATATAAATGTAATCAGACGTAGGGTTTGGATAAATAGTTAGTTCCAGTTCACTATTTATAATATTTGAAGCAATAAAAGAAATTGAATACGATATTATTGAACACCCATTTGAATCGCTAACCTCTACACTATATTCACCTGGGCTTTGGGGGTAGAATTGATTAGAAGTCTCTCCATTAATAGGATTTAATTGATTATCTAACCACTGGTATGCATCAAATCCAGATGTTGCTTCAAGCATATCATCATATTGAAAGATATTTATTATAAGTGGAAGCGGATTGTTAATTGTTATTAGCTCAGTAGCAATACATCCGTTCAAGTCTGTTACAGTTACATTATAGGATCCAGAACATAATGCTGTAGCTGTTTGTGTAATTTGAGAATTTGTATCATTCCATAAGTAGAAATATGGTTGAGTTCCATTAGATACCATTGCGGTTGCACTTGCATCACAATCTCCATAGCAAGAGATATAAGTTTGATTAATATCAATACTTAATAAGAAAGGTTCTGTTATGGTTGCATCAATATTATTAGTACATCCATTTACATCTAAAACGCTAAATGAATATGTGCCTGGAGCCAGGTTATAAAAGGTACTTGCTGTTTGATATGTTGATCCGTTGTCATCAGAATATTGATAAGGAGCAATACCTCCATTTATAACATTTAGGTTTATTGTTCCATTTTGTAGCCCATTACAAGAAACCATAGTTGGGATAGCAAAAATACTTATAGAGTCAGCCTGCTGTATTTCAACACTATCTGATGAAGAGCATCCATTATCATCAGTGACAGTTACTGCATGCATTCCAACTGGTAACACTGTAGAAATACTTGAAGAACCATTAGACCAAAGTGTTTGATAAGGACTTGTCCCTCCAAAACTATATGCAGTTGCTGTAGCACTCCCATTAAAGCATCCTGATGTTGCTCCAGTTGAGAAGACTATAAGCTCTGTAGGTTCAAGAACTTCATAGCTATAAATAATTGTAGTAGTTGTGTCAGAAAGTTGTAGTGTGTAGATTCCTGCGACTAAACTATCAATATCCTGATCATTTGATGTAAATCCAAATGGACCTGTCCATAAATAAGTATAAACAGAATCTCCACCGTCAGGAGTTATGTTAATTGCTCCACTGTTTCTATTCCAGCAAATATTATGAACTATATTATCTAAATAAGAAGCTAATGATATTGGCTGCTCTACTATAAAAGTATCTAAGGAACAACCTAATGAATCTATAATGTTTAATAAATATATTCCTGCATATAAACTATCAATATCCTGATCTGTTGATGTGAAATTATTTGGTCCTGTCCACAGATAATTTGTATTAACTCCTAAAGTATCTAGCGCTATATAAATAGATCCTGAATTTATTCCAAATGTATCAATTTGTGTAATACTGTCTATACTTATACTTATATTATTTGGTTCTGTAATTTCACTTGTGCTATCCCAAACCATTGATTGACAACCATTACCATCAACCGCTATAATAGTATATTCTCCTGCACATAGATTTTTTAGTAAATTTGTGTTTAGTGTACTATCAGAATAAAATGTACAAACATTTAATGACATATTTGCCCATATAAAATCAGTATATGGACTTACGCCTCCAGATGTAGAAATAAAAATTTCACCATCACAACTAGAATTACAACTAACATTATTTATTACTTGAGTTGTTAAAATAAACTCTTGTGGTTGACTTAGTGTAACCCTTCCAGTGAGTAGACAACCATTTGCATCAATTGTAGTATCTGAATAAGTGTTTTGAAAAAGAGAATCAAGATCAGCAATAGGGCTACTTACAAGGATATTATTAATATAAGTTTGGTATGGACTAGTTCCTCCACTTAATTCTAATTGAAAACTCCCATCAGAAGCTCCATTACAAGAAATATTATAGCTATTGAAATTAGAAATGGTAACAATTCTATAAAGACTATCTGGCTGATTAATAGTAATTGTGTCATATATAGTACATGCATTTCCATCCGTTATAAAGAATGGATAAATTCCTGCAGGAATGTTAGAAGGAGTGGAGAATGATGTTAAGCCCATTAAAGGTTGAGCCTGACCAAAAGCATTAATGGTATAATTTTGATCTCCACCAGAAATATTTAATGTTGTTGCCCCAGTAGCCTCTCCATAACAAGCGACATCTATAGTTGTAAAAGAAGATGTCAATTCATCTGGTTCGCTAAGTGTAATACTGTCAGAAACTGAACATCCACTTGAGTCAGTCACAGAAACACTATATGAGCCTGCGGTTAGATTAATTATACTATTCAAACTATCATTATTAGACCATAGATACGAGAATAACCCATAACCTCCAGAAACATTTGCATTAATAGTTCCGTTATTCCCAGAATAACAAGAGATAGCATAACCATTATAGTCAGAAGTTATAAGATTTAGTGATAGTCCGTTTGAAGGTTGGTCTATAAATACATTGTTTGTAGTTAAACACCCATTAGAATCAGTGATGCTTACCGAATAATTTCCTGCTGTAAGATTGCTAATGTCTTCAGTAGTGTCATTATTATTCCATAAAAAAGTATAAGGCAGAATTCCTCCTGAGACAGTAAGCTCTATACTTCCATCTGCACTGAAGCAAGTTGTTAGGTCATTTGAGGATATAAAAGCAACCAGCTGGCTATCAGGCTCAGATATTAAAATAGTATCACTAAAAAAACATCCATTAGAATCAATAACTGTGTAAAAATAATTTCCAGCTATAAGTAAGCTTGGGTCATAGATTCCCCAATCTTGAAAATATGAAGGAGTTCCCCCAGAAATAAATAGACTTACTGAGCCATTATTTGCTCCAGTACACAACACATTATTGATAGTTGAAGAGATAATGAGTTCATCAGGCTGACTAATAATAATTGAATCTGAAATGCTACACCCATTTGAATCTGTAATAGAAAAATTATAAATCCCAGAAGATAAGTTTAGTGGATCTGAATTACCCCAATCTTGAATATAAGAGGGAATCCCTCCAGAAATTGAAATGGAAACTGTACCATCATTAAAGCCAAAACAACTTACATTTGAGGCAGAATAAGAATAGATTAATTCTGTAGGTTCACTAATTTGAACGCTATCAGAGCTACTACAATTATTAATATCTGTAACACTGAAATAATGATATCCTACAGTTAAAGCAGAAGAATCACTTATACCCCAGTCTTCAAAATATGGAGATGTTCCTCCTAGAATATTTAGTGTTACAGCTCCATCATTTAATCCAAAGCAGCTAATGTTTGAAATATTTGTTGTTATATTAAATGTGTCTGGCTGAGTTATATAAATTGTATCATACATAGTACAGCCATTTCCATCACTGATGTAGAATGGATAAGTTCCTGCAGGTATACCTGCAGGAGAGGAGAATGATGTTAATCCTAGTAAAGGAAGTTGATTGCCAAAAGCATTAATAGTATAATTTTGATCTCCTCCAGAAATATTTAAAGTGGTAGCTCCGTCACTTAACCCATTACAGCTTACATTAGTATTGATGATTTGGGCAGTAATTGGATTTGGCTGGGAAACATTTAATAATGAAGAAGTAATAAGGCACCCATTTGAATCTGTTACATGACAGGTATACCTAGCTCCTGTTGCATTAGATAACGTATTTGAGTACGTAGAATCATTATTTAAATTATTAGTCCATAGATAAGTAAATGGAGAAGTTCCTCCACTTGCTAATGCAGAAATAATTCCATCAGAAGCTCCAAAACATGTTGGAAGGCTTATAATTGATGTAGTTACTGTAAGTATGTTAGGTTCACTTAAAATTATAGTGTCATTTATACTACATCCTGTTGAATCTGTAATAGTAAAATAGTGTGACCCTGCAGAAAGTCTTGTTGGGTTACTTGCTCCCCAGTTAGTTATATATGGAGGAGTCCCGCCGTTTACTGTAATTGTAGCACTTGTTTGATCACCATTACAAAGAATTGTACCAACGCTAACAGTGTATGTAATAGCAGAAGGTTCATTTATAACAACACTATCAGATGATGAACATCCATAAGCATCAATTGTTACGCAAGAGTAAGTTCCAGTACTTAGGTTATTAATTGTTGAGGTTGTTGCTCCATTTGACCATGAGTATGTAGCTGGAGGAGTTGCGTTGATTACTAGCGAATAATCCTCTGTTGCTCCGTAAAAGGTAGAAAAATTTGAAGGACCATAGTCACATGGACCAATTGAACTATCTTCATTCAACTGACTAACTATTCTTAATCTTGTTACGTAATTAGTGTATGTATTTGGGACAGTAAAAGATAATGTATTAAAAGTGGGAAGTGTATCTGAATTAATTATTCCAATTTCTTCTCCAGCATCATCAAAGTCTCCATCAGTATTCCAGTCAATATAAGCCTTCGCTCCTGATTGATAATTTGGTATGTTACTAATATTATTAAGAACAATTTCTAAATTATAAGTTTGATTTGGGGTCAGGCTTGCATACATTATAGATGTATAATCTTCATATGTGTCTGGTCCTGGAGTATAGTTAGAAATTGTATCTATATCACCGTATAAAGTAACATTTTGGATATTTATATTATTACTTGAGTAGGGAGCTGAAGCACAGTAGGATAATAATGATTGAGTGCCTCCTGAACTTCCTTGAATATTAGCACTTGCACTTCCATCATTAAAGCCAAAACAGCTAATATCATTAGAGTTCAATGTTGTTACTCCAGAAAGCGTAGTTAAAGAATCAAGTATTATAATAGTATCAATAAAGGTATTACATAAGTTAGCATCTGATGAGGTGATTATATATGTTCCTGCACAAATATTATTTGCTCCTGCTAATGTATCTCCTGTGTTCCAAGAATATGAGTATGGTTGTGTTCCCCCAGATAAGTTAAGTGCAATAGTACCATAGCAGATATTTGAATCACATGTTATATTATCATAATAATATGGTGAATGAATAAGAATATCTGGATTTATGATTGAAATTGTATCAGTAATTGATTCATTACAGCCAAGGTTTGTAGAGATTAAAATATAATCTCCAGTAGAGAGATTTGAAATAGTTGAAGTTATTTCTCCTGTACTCCATAAATATGAGAAGTTGCCTATTTCATTTGCAGTAGCAGTAACAGATCCATCACTATCGCCATTACATGATGGATTAGTAATATCAAATAGTATCTGATGATAATTATCTGAAATAGTTATTGATGCTGAATCTAGGCACTGGCTATTATTATCCGTGACAATTAAAGTATAGTCTCCAGCATTTAAATTATTTGTACTTGAAGTAGTGTCACCATTACTCCATAGATATGAGTCATTTCCATTACTACCAAAAATATTAATTAAAGAAGCGCTTCCATCAGAGCCTCCATTACAAGAAACATCTACGCTGGCAATACTGTCAATTGAGTATGTATTACAGTTAATAAACATAACACTAGCTGTATCAATGTTAGATAGGGGACGGATAATATTACCAAGATTATCAACTTCATTAGTTACCCATGAACATGTATATGTTCCATAATTTGCTGTGTTGCTAGAGTTGTTTAAAAAACGAACTCTTAAAAGAATAGCTTGAGAAGAGCCATAATTAATAGTTAAGCCTGTTGTATCATTTGATTGATTACTTGTGGAATGCCAGTGCCCAAAAGCATTACCATTGTTATCAATATCATAAGGAAGATTAACCCAGAAATTTAAAATTGGATGTTGCCATTGTGCAACAAAATCTCCCTGAATTATAGGTAGTGAATCATGAGAGATAATAAATTCGGGTCTTATATTAACATCACAACCTAAATTTGTAATTTGTAATGTATCGTATGATGATACATTATATCCATTTACTGGATTTGGATTAAAAGCAGACATATACTGACTTATGTAAGTTGTATCTCCTGAACCTACAATCATTGTATCTGAAACTGTACATCCATAAATATCTGTAATAGTTACAAAATAAAAACCTGCACCAATAGGGTCTAAATCTTCAGAAGTAAAATTATTACTCCAAAAGTAGCTGTAAGGAAATGTTCCCCCAAATACAGTAAGGTCTATAGCTCCATCATTTGAATTAGGACAAGAGGCATCAGTTATTACAATACTATCTTGCATTGCACATTGACTTGTATAAAAGTTAGGGCCAACTTCCCAGATACTGTCGCATTTAACTCTCCAATTATATGATGTTTGAGGAGATAATCCAACTATAGAATAAAAACCATTAAATGATGATGATGCTACTGAGTCACTAATCCAATTGTTCTGAATACTATCTTTATATTCAATTATAAAGTCTAAGCTTCCACAAGTTCCGCTTTGCCATTGGACAATTGCGGAAGTGAAGTTAGTACTTGCAACGGACAAACTATCTGGAGATTGACTAAATATATTTTTTAGACAAAATATAAGTAGCAAAATAGTAAAAAGTATTTTTTTCATAAACTAGAGTTAAATGTGTAGTATACAAATATATAAAAAACTTTACTAGAATAAATGTTATTAAATTACTTATAGAAATTTTTACTTTATAACTATTTATTTTTTTATAATTGAATAATTAAAAAAAGCAAGAATTGATGTTTCTTTTACCAATATATTATTGATGGTTTCAATTTGATTTGCTGTTAAAAGCGATATGCTTTCCTGATTTAGATTTGTAAGATGTAATTCTTTTTTATTTCTGATATTATGAGCAGAAAATTTGAGATCCATTTTTATATCTTTTAAGCTAGGAAAAAAATCACAAATCTGTTTTTTTATTAATTGAGGGTTTTCTGTTAATTCTTCATATTTAATTAAAATTGCATCATTATTTTCATAATTAGTCTTTTGATATTTTAAATAATCAATATATTTGATAGTAGCTTGAGAGGTTTCGGTGTTATATCTTCTAATGTTACTTTGGATTTGGGCATAAGGATTTCGAACTAAGCAGATAAATTTAACTCCGTGAAAAGTTTGAGTAATATCATTAGTACGAATTATGTTAGGAGGACTTTTTTCAATTAAAATTTGTTTTGAGAGGTCCCAGTATTTATGCCAAATTACTTTGATATTATCCCAATTAATTTTTTTGCCTTCCTCCCATCTGTCATCAGTAAATAAAATATCTTTTGCTTTGGGTAAATGTTGCCCTTCCATTAATCCAATATTATTATTACAACTTACATTTTGAGATGAGGAAATAATTTGAGTTACAATTGTAGAGCCACAAAATGGAGGACTTAAAATAAATAAATAATCGTTTTTTTCTTTCGCAAAAAATAGATTTTTAAGCTTAATTTTTTGCGATATATAGAAGAAATACAATAATCGTTTTGTGGAACCAAGTTTATTAATGTATTTCATTATTCAAATGTACAAAACCTTTTTTTTATTTTTTCAGGATTAATTAAAAGTAGTTTGACCTTTATTTATCTTTAAATTTTATAAATTTACTATCAACAAAAAATAATTTTAAGATGAAAAAAATAGCAACATTTATTTTGGTAGTATTTACAACCTTAAATGCTAATTCTCAGATAACTGTCACCGATGTTGATATAATGGATGTGGGAGATATTATATATATGGCCTATGATAATGCCCCAACGATTTCTATTGGTAATTCTGGGGCAAATCAAGTATGGGATTTTTCATCTCTTCAAGTCTCAAGTAGTGAGGTGATTGATATTTTGTCTCCAAATAATACTCCTCATTTAAATTCATACCCATCATCTAATGTTTGTGTTGAAGTTGACGGAGATTTTCTTTATTTTAATAAATCAAGTTCTGGTATTTTAGCATTAGGTCAAGGAGATTCAGTTTTTCAGCAACCTACAATGTTTATGCCTTTACCTTTAACATATGGAATGAATCATGTTGATGGCCCTGTTACTATAATAGATTCTTTAATAGGAGGTCCTACTGTAAATTTACTTTTAGGCTCACAAGGGTTGTCTGCAATGCTTTTAACTTTTGGTGCAGCACAAGTAGCAGATTCTATTAATATAATTGTGAATATGACTAATACTTTTGATGTAGATGCTTATGGAACTGTAAATATGCCTAATGGTTCATATGATGCCTTAAGAGTTCAAACCACAACACAAACAAGTAGTGATGTTTTAGTGTATTGTACAGATACTTTAACAGGCTCAGGCTCTGGATGGTATTCAACTCCATTCACTAGCGTTGTCAATGAGCAGGGGTGTTACTTTATGTCAAATGATCCTGCTATAAGGTTTGCTTTAGTAGATGTAGCTTTAGATTCTTCTTTAAATATTGAAGAAGTAGCATTTTTAACTGGTCCTCTTTCTAATACAGCTGTAGATATAGAAAAAAATGGACTTAAAATATTTCCTATTCCCTCTTCATACGATATAAATATTTCTTCTGATGGGATTGTAAAATGTAAGTACTTTGAAATCTTTAACTTATCTGGTCAAGTAGTTTTATCTGAAGAGTTGAATAATAACACCAAAATTGATGTTTCCAGATTAAAGAAATCAACTTATATTCTAAAAGTTTATACAGACCAAGGAGTTACTCAGAAAAAAATTGTCATACAATAGTGCTTAATTTTTATACTACAATATTTTTAATAATGAATTCAATACTTATTTTTGACTTTAGCGCCAATAGTGATTTGTCTAATTGGTATGTTGTGGATGATGTTGTAATGGGAGGAAGGTCTTCGGGTAGTTTTTATATTGGAGATAATGAAACAGGTGTTTTTAGCGGTGAAGTCTCAACAAAAAATAATGGAGGTTTCTCCTCTCTTAGATTTAGTTCACAACTTAGATCTTTAAAAGACCATTCAAAATTTATTCTGTCTTTAAAAGGAGATGGTAAAAAATATCAATTTAGAGTAAAATCAAAACGTAATGATTATCAATCATACGTTCTTGATTTTAAGACTAGTGGGGAATGGCAAGAAATTGAAATTGACTTTTCTGCTTTGGTTCCAACTTTTAGAGGAAGAAAACTTGATATGCCTAATTTTCAGTCTAACAGTTTTGAAGAATTAGGTTTCTTAATAGGAAATAAAAAAAACGAAAGTTTTAAGCTTGAGATTAATAAAATTGAAATCAAATAAAAAATGAGGATCTTTTTATTAGTAATATTTTCTTCATTTATTTTTTGTCAAAATATTGAATGTCAAAATAATCTAGATAGAGGTTATAAGGTCAATATTGGAGATGTTGCTCCAGTCTTTGATATGTTTTTAATTGATGGCTCGCAGCTTTCTAGCTCTGACCTTTTTGGAAAGGTTGTTGTCTTGCAATTTACAGCTTCATGGTGTGGTGTTTGTATTAAAGAGATGCCTCATTTAGAGAAAAGAGTTTGGCAAAGATTTAAATCTGAGGATTTTCTAATGATTGGTATTGATTTAAAAGAAGAGCAAGAGGTTGTCAAAGAATTTATTGTAAAAACAAATGTTACCTATCCAATTGGGCTTGACTCCAATGGAGATATTTTTGCTTCATTCACACTCAAAGGTGCTGGAGTTACTCGAAATATTGTTTTAAATAAATCAGGTGAAATTATTTTTCTTACTAGGTTGTTCGATGAGAAAGAATTTGAGAAAATGATAGATGTGATTGAGCTAGAACTGTCTAAAACTTAATTTACACGTGTATATTGAATAATATTGATTTTATTATAGTTGGCCAAGGCTTAGCAGGTACTCTGCTAGCTCATGATTTAATTGATGCTAAAAAAAATATTTTAATTATTGATAAGAAGCTTAAGGCTTCAGCTAGTAAGGTTGCTGCAGGACTAATAAATCCTGTGGGGATGAAGAGATGTATCCCTTCATTTATGTCAGATGTATATCTTCCAAAAGCCTTAAATACTTACAGGTCTTTAGAAAAGAAATTAAAAGTTAGTTTTTTGGATTTAAAACCAATTGTTCGTTTATTTTCAAATTTAGATGTAAAAAGAGATTGGGAGATTAAGTATAGCAACGAAAATATGGATAAATATATTTCATCTTTTAATAACTCAGATAAATTCTCGTTTTTAAAAGATTCCTTTGGTAGTGCAAATGTTGAGCCTGCAGGACATCTTGATGTAAATCTTTTTTTAGATAAATCAAGAGAATATTTTAAATTGAATAATTTATTAATAAATGAAATTTTTAATTTCGACTTTTTTGATGAAAATAATATTTCATATAAATCAATTACTGCCAAAAAAATAATTTTTTGCGAAGGTTTTAGGCTGCGTGAAAATCCATTTTTTAAATATTTGCCTATCACCCCTACAAAAGGAGAGGTGATTAAGATTAGAGTTCCTTCGAAAAAAAATTTTGGTAGAATTATTAGTAAAGGAATATATATCCTTCCTCTTGGGGACTATATTTATTTAGTTGGTGCTACCTATAACAGAATAGATTTTACAGATGCTTTGACTGAGCAAGGACAGGCTTTTTTAAAAACAAAAATTAATGAAGTTCTGAATGTTGATTATGAGATTGTAAGTAGTGTTGCTGGTGTTAGACCTACTACAAAAGATAGGAGGCCTTTGCTTGGACTGCATCCAAAGCATCCATCTATTGCTGTTTTTAATGGTCTTGGAACAAGAGGAGTGTTGCAAGGTCCTTCTTTGTCAAATGAATTATGTGATTTTTTAATTAGATCTAAGTCTGAAAATTCTATTAGTAAATTTAACAATATCAGCAGATTTAATTAAATAACTTTAGAAAGTGAAATAGCATAAAAAGGTTGTTTAGATTTAGTGCTTGATTCGCCACAAATAAATAATTCTTGTGATTCTAATTTCTTAGTTGATAAATAGTCAAAAATAGTTTTTTCTGTATTTTGACTCATGTCTAAGGAAAATCTCCATTGCTCTCCAAATGATTTAACAGTTTTATTGCCTTTTTTTACTCTGCTAAATTCATCTGAATGAAGGAACTTGGTTGAGTAAAAATCTTGAGCAACTAAACTTCCTTGAGGGCTTATTTCAGTGATTTTCTCTAACACTTGTGTCATAGTGTCATCTTTTAAATAACAAGAGACGCTCTCAAAAAGGAAAAGTGTTTTTTTATCTTTTTGAAATCCATTTAAGATAAGCTCATCTGCCCAAAAATTATTATTAAGATCACCACTTATATATTTTATATGATCAATACCTATACTTGCTTTCTTTAAAGTTTTAATTTTTAAGTCTTGAGTATTTCTTTTATCAATCTCAAATATCTTTACAGTCTCATTATTAAACTTTACAGATCTTAAGTCAAAGCCTGCTCCTAAAATGACTAGTTGCTTGACATTATTAATATTTTGATTGATTATTTGGTCAAATTTTTTAGTTCTATAAAACAAGAATGAGTAAGATGATATTTTTTTTAAATCTTCTTTTACAAGTGCTTTCGGAATAAATCCAGAAATTTTATTTGCTAAAAGAGCAGCTGACATCATCATAAGAAACCCATTATGAGATTCTGCAGGGAAGTTTTTTATGAACTTAATCATTTCAGGGTCTCTCCTCAATTTAAATTTGTGAAGAAGCCACTGGCCCTGTATTACCTGACCAGCAGTATAGGAGATTTTTAGCCTTTTACTTATTATTTTTTCTTTTTGAAAGGAGTATACCGCACCAATTATTGAGATGGGCATCAATAAAGTTTGAAAGAAAATATAAATTATATTTTGATATATTTTAAGCATTATAAATTTTCTGTAAAATTAAAAAACCTTTACATTAATGTAAAGGTTTTTTAATCATGTAACAAACAATTTTAAAATAACTAATTTTAACTAAATTTTTGACTTACTAAAACTTTCTAAAAAGTTATGAAGCCTATTACTAAATTTGAAATAACTGTGATAGATGATGAGAACATTAATGCTTGAGCATAAATTGGTAAGCTAACTTTTTTTAATTTTTTCATTTTTCAATAATTAATTTTGATGCGAATTTAAATAATAATTATTAAAATATAGCTTTTTTGTAAAAATATTATATATTATCTTTAGTTTAGGATAGGGTTTTATTTTTTATATGTAATTTAAATTTTTGTAAGTTATATTATTTTAACACTTTATATCCAATGCCTCTTAGTGTTTTAATATAATCAGTAGATAGGTTAGTTCTAATTCCTCTTAGATGAACATATAGTGCTGCAGTATCTACTTTTGTGTGTTTTTCCCATGCATAATTATAAATTTCTTTATTTGAAAAAACTACTCCTGGGTTTTGAGTTAATAATGTGAAAATTTTAAATTGAATTTTTGGAAGTTGGTAAGATATGTTGTTTTTTATTATTTCTTTAGTCTTAAATGATATTGAAAATTCTTTATAAGAATAGCTATCTTGTTCATCTTTAATCATAAATAAGCTATTAATACTTTTTATTTTTTCTGCTAAAACATCTGCGGGCATATTAAAAGGAATAAACGAATTACAGCCATTAGCATATGCAGCTATCTTAGTATAGTTTTCTATTTCATCGGATCTAATAATTATATAAGAGTTTGAGTCTTTTTTTCTAATTTCTTTACATGCTTTAATTCCATCATGCTTAGGAAGTAACATATCAATAATAATAATATTTTGACTGGATAATGATTCTGTAAGCTCTTTAAGTGAATCAGTTACTAAGTGTTTCATGTTCTTTAATATCTTGTTCTTAAAAAGAGTGTCAGGAAACTTTTTATTTAGTGTAAGAAATAATAATTTCATATAGTAATATTAAATAAAAGTTTAAAAATAATTTGGCGCAAAACTAAAATAAAAAGATTATAATTTGTTGTAAAAAAAATCTATTATTTAACATCTTATTACTAGTTTAAAACATTCATTATCAGTTGTTTGAGTCTTTTTTTTGTATATTGTGTTAATAAATTTTATTACTTATTTCTATTAATTTAAGTTTTTGTCTTTATTAATTTATTAATTGAGAATCTTTAAGATATTCTTTTAACTAAACTATATATTTGTTAAAATTAAAAATTAAAACATATGGATGTTTCAGGAAAAAATATTTTAATAACTGGTGGAAGTTTAGGGATTGGTAAAGAGACTGCTAGAATTCTAGTTTCAAAAGGGGCTAACGTTATTATTACAGGAAGGGATGAGCAGAGATTATTAAAAGCGAAAGATTTTTCAGGAGCACATCCTTTAGTTTTTGACATTTCAGAGGTTGATTCTTTAAGTCATAATGTTAAAACTTGTATGGATTATTTTGAAGGAAAAATTGATGTTTTAATTAATAATGCAGGTATAGGTTTTTTTAGTCAAATGGATGATGTTAAATATTCTGATTTTAAAAATGTTTTTGATGTAAATGTTTTTGGCTTAGCACTTTTGACGCAGGAGATTATTCCTTTTATGAAATCTCAGAATTCTGGAACAATCATTAATATTGGTTCCTCTGCTAGCTTGAAGGGTTTTAAATCAGGTAGTGTTTATGCTGCTTCAAAGTTTGCTGTTCGAGCTTTGACTCAATGTTGGCAGGCTGAGTTAAGACCTTATAGTGTTAGAGTTTGTCAATTAAATCCTAGCGAAGTTAAGACTGCTTTCAATGATCCAGATAGAGTTGAGCGCTCTCTTGTAGATAATAAATTACGTCCAAGTGAAATATCTCATGCTATTATATCTGTTCTTGAAATGGATGATAGAGGTTTTGTTAATGAGTTAAATGTTTGGGCTACTAATCCTTTTTAATTATGAAATATTTTTTCTCTTTTTTAATGCTTGTTCCAATTCTTTTTTTTGGTCAAGAAATAATTTTTGATACCCATCAAATAATCAGTGGTGGTTCTGATGGATATGGAAGGCCAAGAGTTGTGCTTACCACTAATGATGCTCCTTTAATAGTATGGAGAAAAGATGCTACTCCTAAAACATTAAAGGCAAGTAAGTGGAATGGTTCAAGTTTTTCATCTCCTTATGATATTTTGGCAACAGGCATTCTGCCTTCTTCTTGGGATGGTCCCGAGGTTGTCTCAAGAGGTGATACTATTTATGTTGTATTTACCTCATTAGCAACATCTCAAAGTTCTATTATGTTAATTAAATCATTTGATGGAGGCTTAACTTTCTCGGATACTATTAGAGTTTCTGAAAATAATCCTTTACATAAATATAGAATGGCAAATATTGCCATCAATAAAGATGGTCATCCCGTAGTTAGTTATATGCAATATTTATTAAATTGGTTAGAGCCTAAACAAATGGTAAATGTTTCTATTTCCTTTGGTGATTCTTTTGTTGGAGCCATTGCTGGAAGTAATTTGTCTCCAGGCGAGCCTTGTGATTGTTGTAAATCATCTTTAGTATGTAGTGGTGATGATGTTTTCTTACTTTACAGGAATAATGAAAGTAATATGCGTAATAGCTATATTTCTAAATCAACAGATGGGGGTATGTCGTTTTCTTCTTTTATGGATATGGATGATTATGTTTGGATGCTTAGTTCTTGCCCAGCAACAACGCCAAGAGGGGCATTAATTGGAGATTCTATAGTTGTTGTTAAAAGAAGTGGGGCTACGGGTAATAATGAAGTTGTCTATAGTAGTGTAAGTAAGAGTGATCTAAATTATTCCTATAATAGAAATATAGATTTTGTAAATGGTGCTATTCAGAATTTCCCTGAAGTTTTTGCTAGCGGAGATACGGTTTTTGCTGTATGGCAAGATAATAGGACTAATATGCAAGATTGTTTTTTAAGCTTCTCATTATCTGGAGCTAATGATTTAGGTAATTCTGTAATCTTTACTGACACCTCATCTTTTGGTAATAAGGTAGATCCAGATGTTGCATTTGTAAATAATACTGTTTTCTTAGTTTATTTAAATAGTACAAGTCATGATATTGTTTTTGTTAAAGCTAATTTAAATTCAGTCACTAGTATTTCTGAGTCTGCTAAAGATCATAAAGAAGATTTGCTTAAGTCCTTTGATCTTCTTGGTAGGTTTGTAGGTCATAAAAGAAATAATTCAATTGTAGATATTAAGTTTTAGCACTTTTGGTTGATTTTTGATGATTTTTATTCGTTTTTTATACATTTTTATTAGCTTTTACTCTTTTATTGTGCTTTTAAGTGATTTTTATATTTTTTAGTTAAAATTTTATTACCTTATTTTTTATTCCAATATGTTCAATATTTTTTATTTTTACTAAATGAAAAAAATACTGATATTTTTATTTTCTTTTCCTTTAATTTTGTCTGCACAAACTCCAAATTATTCTGAAGATATTGCCCCTATTATTTACAATAAGTGTCTTCAATGTCATCATTCTGGAGGTATTGCTCCTTTGTCATTGGAGACTTATGCAGATGCTATTTCTAATGCTGGAATGATTCAACATGTTACTTCTTCTGGAGAAATGCCGCCATGGCTTCCTGACACATTATTTCAAGAGTATGCATATCAAAATACTTTAGATATTAATGAAATTTCTATAATTCTTGATTGGGTTTTGAATGGAGTCCCTATCGGAGACACTTCTTTACTCCCTCCTTTTCCATCTTTTTCTAATACTTCAAATTTAGGTCCAGCTGACTTAGAAATTCAAATACCAACTTACTCTAGTAATGCAAATGCCAATTCTGATGATTATGTTTGTTTTTCTATTCCATCGGGATTAATTCAAGACAGAAAAGTTAGAGCGATAGAGGTTATCCCAGGAAATATTCAAATAGTACATCATGTTCTTGTATCTATTGATGAATATGGAAGTTCTTCTACTATTATAAATCCTAATTGTATGGCCCCACAAGGAGATCAAGTTGTTTCTTATGTTCCTGGATCAGCTCCTCTTGAGTTCCCTATGGATTCATTAAATAAATTTGGTGTAGAAATTCCGGCTTACAGTAATATTGTTCTTGGAATGCATTACCCAGAAGGAAGTTTTGGTCAAATAGATAGTACTAAAGTTAAATTTTATTTTTATCCTCAAAATACTAACATAAGAGCTATTAATACTGAGTATTTAATAAATGAAGGTTTGCCTCCTGATCCTCCTTTTTTCTTACCTCCTAATCAAATTACTCAGATGTCATCTTCTTATGGACCAATTATGAATGATATTTCTTTAATGTCCATTTTCCCTCATATGCATCTTTTAGGAAAACAGATGCTATGCTATGCTGTTACACCTACTAATGATACAATCAATTTAATTAGGATAAATAAATGGGATTTTGAATGGCAAGGAACTTATCTGTTTAAAAAATTTCTTAAAATTCCCGCAGGAAGTATAATATATGCCTCAGGCAGTTATGATAATACAGCATCAATCTCCAATCCAAACCCGGTTCCTGTTCAATCGGGTTTGAATACGCAAGATGAAATGTTTGTATTTATATTTCAATTTTTAGATTATCAACAAGGAGATGAAAATATATTACTTGAGAACACTTCTGTTTCTACAGATATTTTTGACTATTTCCCATCAAATTTAAACAGGAAATTATTAAGTATAAAAAACATTTTAGGTCAAGAAACAACATTTAAAGCTAATCGACCTCTATTTTATATATATGATGATGGCTCTATTGAAAAGAGAATTATTGTCAAATAAAATTACTCTCTTATTTTAATATAAAATTAAATTTTGGAAAATAAACTAGACCCCTATGCAGCTCTAAGATATAAAGAGTTTAATATATTTCTTTTTATACGATTTATACTAGTCTTTGGCTGGTCAATGCAATTTATTATTATTGAATGGGAGGTTTATAATTTAACTAAAGATCCTTTGTCACTTGGATTAATTGGTCTCGCTGAAGTTATTCCTGCTATTTCTACAGCGCTTTTTGCTGGTCATATAGTAGATCAAAAGGAGAAAAAAAAATTGTTTGTAATAGCGATAAGCGGATTACTAATGATTGCATTTGGATATTATTTTATAACAAGTCCATATGTGTATTCAACATATTCTTCTAAGAAAATTCTTTATGGAATTTACACATTAGTATTCTTAGGTGGTTTTGTGAGAGCATTTGTGGGCCCTATAATTTTTTCTTTAGTAGCACTAATTGTGCCAAAAAAAATATATCCCAATGCAGCAACTTGGAGTAGTTCTACTTGGCAGCTAGCGGCTGTTTTAGGCCCTGCATTTGCAGGTTTTTCTATTGCATCAATTGGTGTTCATTCCTCTACGGGTTATGTTCTTATTTCGATAATACTTGGTTTATTATTAACCGTATTTATTAAGAAAAAGCCAATACTTAATCCGAAAATTGGGGAGCCTATTTTACAAAGTTTAAAGGCTGGTCTTTCTTTTGTTTATCGAACTAAAGCAATCTTGGTTGCTATAACATTAGATATGGTTGCTGTTCTATTTGGAGGAGCTATTGCATTATTACCCATTTATGCTCAAGATATATTAGGTGTTGGGCCTGAGGGTTTCGGTGTTTTAAGAGCTGCTCCTGCAGTTGGTTCTGTTCTAATCATGTTTGCTTCAGCATATATTCCTCTAACTAAAAATGCAGGAAAAAAATTATTAATAGCAATATTTGTATTTGGATTATCAATAATAGTTTTTGGTATTTCTTCTTATTTCTGGCTTTCAGTCTTTGCTCTATTTATATATGGAGTTACCGATGGTGTTTCTATGATTATTCGTCAAACTATTTTACAACTAAAAACTCCAGACGAAGTTAGAGGAAGAGTTGCTTCAGTTAATTCTATTTTTATTGGATCATCTAATGAGCTTGGTGCTTTTGAAAGTGGACTCGCTGCAAAATTAATAGGAACGGTTCCTGCAGTTGTTTTTGGAGGAGTAATGACAATAATTACAGTTGGTTTTACTGCTATAAAATTTCCTGGCTTTAAAAAATTAGACTTAAGTGCAGATTTAATTAAAGAATAATGTCTTGTGCTATCATTTATTAGAAAAGAAAAAAGAGAGCTTAATAGCTCTCTTTATATCTAGTAGCGGGGACAGGACTCGAACCTGCGACCTTTGGGTTATGAGCCCAACGAGCTACCAACTGCTCCACCCCGCGATATTGTGATGCAAATATACTTTATAAACTTAATTTAACAAGATTAAATTAAATTTATTTACTCAGAAAAAAAACTATTTTTGCACCCATGATTTCAGTAAATAATTTGTCTTTGTATTTTGGTGGTCAGGATGTGTTTAATGATATCTCCTTTATGGTTAATAAAGGGGATAAGATTGGTTTAGTAGGTAAAAATGGCGCAGGAAAATCCACTTTACTTAATGTCTTATCTAAGGATTTAACACCAAATAGTGGTAATATATCTATACCTAATGGTATGATAATTGGTTACTTAACTCAGGATATAGATTTTGAGGATGGAAGGACGGTTATCGAAGAAGCCCAAACAGCATTTGATTATTTAAATAGTATTAAATCTAGACTAGATGTCGTTGATAAAGAATTAAATGAACGAACTGATTATGAGACAAATTCTTATTTAGACTTAATTTCCGAGTATAATGATCTAGAAGAAAGGTATAGAATGTCGGGGGGGAATGATGTCCAGGCTGAAATGAATCAGGTTTTAACTGGATTAGGATTTACTTCTTATGACTTTAATAGACAAACTACAGAGTTCAGTGGGGGATGGAGAATGAGGATTGAATTAGCTAAAATCTTATTAAAGAAACCCAATATTTTATTACTTGATGAGCCCACAAATCATTTAGATATAGAATCTATTATATGGCTAGAGAACTGGCTATCAAAGTATATTGGCGCTATTTTATTAGTATCTCACGATAAGTTTTTTTTAGATTCTATTACTAATAGAACAATTGAAGTTTCGTTTGCAAAAATCAATGATTATAAAGCATCTTACACTAAGTATTTAGATCTTAGGAAAGATAGGATCGAAAAGCAGATTCAAGCAAAAAAAAATCAAGATAAATTTATCTCAGAAACAAAAGTTCTAATAAATAAATTTAGGGCAAAGAAAAATAAAGCTGCATTCGCTCAAACATTAATAACAAAGTTAGAACGCTTAGAAATTATTCATGTTGAAAAAGAGGATGTCGGTAGTATGCAGTTTAGGTTCCCACCAGCACCGCACTCAGGAAAATTAAGCTTAGAGATAAATGATGTTTCTAAGAGCTATAATGACTTAAAGGTATTGTCCAATATAGACCTTCAAGTTATCAAGGGAGACAAACTTGCATTTGTAGGTAAAAATGGAGAGGGTAAATCTACTCTTGCTAAGATGATAGTCAGAGATATTGAATTTGAGGGAGAAATAAAGCTTGGTCACCAAATTAAAATAGGATATTACGCTCAGAATCAGGCAGATTTTCTTGATGAAAATCTAACTGTTTTAGAGACCATTGAAAATGCAGTTACTGAACATACTAAAAGTAATGTAAGAACTATTTTGGGGTCCTTTTTATTTTCTAATGATGATGTCTCCAAAAAAGTAAAAGTATTATCTGGGGGAGAAAGAGCTCGTGTAGCTTTGTGTAAATTGCTTTTAGAGCCTTATAATTTACTTGTGATGGATGAGCCAACTAATCATTTAGATATTAACTCTAAAGCTTTACTAAAAAAAGCGCTTCTAAATTACGATGGTAGTTTAATTGTAGTTTCTCATGATAGAGAGTTTTTACAAGGGTTAACTCAAAAAGTTTATGAGTTTAAACAGCAAAATATTAAAGAATATATTGGAGATATAGATACTTTTTTAACTGAAAAAGATATTGAAAACTTTAAGCAATTAGAAACCTCTCAGAAAGCACAAAAAGTTTCAATAAAAAATAAAGATGAAGAACAGCTTTCCTACAAAGACTCTAAAGAAAAGAAATCAAATATTAAAAGATTAAAAAATAGTATTGGAAAACTTGAAAAGCAGATTGAGCAAATAGAAAATCTTCTCAAACAAAAAGATGCTCAACTCTCAGATCCAGAGAAGTTTAAGATATTATCAAATGATAAAGAGTTTTTTGCAATATATAATCAAGAACAAACAACCTTGAAAGAAATTGAAAAAGATTGGGAGCGTAAAACTGAAGAATTAGATAGTCTACTCTAGCATACTATGCCTTGCATATAAAATAAAATTTTACTTTGTATTTTTGTTTAAAATTATAATTATGAAAAAATTTATTTGCACTTTTTTTACTTTTCTTTTAGTTTCAAACTTTACCTTTTCCCAGACTGTAGGAGAGAAGTATATCTGGGAGTTTAGAGATGGAACAATTATCTATGGAGAATTTGTTAAAACTACCAATGTTAATATTATTATCACAGATGATACAGGTGAAGAAGTTTATATTCCAAAGGTAATGATTGCTCAGCGTCATGTAGCAAATGAAGAAAATTATAAAGATGGAGAGTATTTTTTCCCTAATCTTCATGATACTAGATATTTTTTCTCACCATCTGCATTTGGTTTAGAGAAAGGAGAAGGGTATTATAATAGCACATATTGGATGTTTTGGCAATTTCAATATGGAATTTCTGATAAGATTTCAATAGGTGGAGGAGCTACTTTATTTGGTTTTCCATCTTCAGTGAATTTGAAATATTCAGATAATATTTCAGATAATTTAAATTATTCATTTGGATATTTCTATGTCGGAGATTTATTTAATATTATTGATAATGACCAAACAAATTTATTAAGTATGCCATATGCATTAATAACTAGAGGAAGTAAAGAGAAAAATATTAGTGTTGGTCTTTCTTATAATTTTGCTCAACCATTTAATGATATTAATTATGAATCTGGTTTTAGCAGTGAAAGACTTGTTTTAAATGTTGGAGCAATTTCTAGACTTTCAACAAGATATGCATTTGTCTTTGAAGGGTGGTTTCTGAATCCAGATAATCTATTTTTTATGGGAGGCCCTGGAATAAGGTATTTTAGTAAAGTAAAAAGGATAACAGCAAAAAATGGGGCAGGCGCAAAAACAGTAGATTTTCAAATATTTATTATGAGTGGTAGTGATGGTAATGTTGCATTTCCAACGATTGGTCGATCTTGGAGATTTTAAATTTTATTAAATAGACTTTCTATAATCATTAGCAACTCATTTTTCGTTTATTTGCAAAATGAATCATAAAGCAGGTTTTGTAAATATTATTGGTAACCCAAATGTTGGTAAATCAACATTAATGAATGCTTTAGTTGGCCAGAAGCTTTCTATTATTACTCCCAAAGCTCAAACTACAAGACATCGTATCATGGGTATTTTAAATGAAGATGATTACCAAATTGTCTTTTCTGATACTCCAGGAGTTATTAAACCTGCATATAAGCTTCAGCAAAGTATGATGAATTTTGTTCACTCCGCATTTCAAGATGCTGATATTTTAATCTACATGGTTGAAATAGGAGAGAAAGGTTTAAAAGATGAAAAACTTTATGAAAGAATAAAAAAAACATCTCTTCCATTACTACTTCTTATTAATAAGATAGATTTATCTGATCAGGAAAATATTGCAGAATATATTTCTAATTGGAAAAAAGAACTTCCTAATGCTGAGATTTTACCTATCTCTGCATTAAATGGTTTTAACTTAGATCAAATTACTAATTATCTTATTGAAAATATTCCCGAATCTCCTCCTTATTATGCCAAAGATGCAATAACTGATAAGTCAGAGAGATTTTTTATAGAAGAAATTATTAGAGAGAAGATATTAAAGCATTATAAAAAAGAGATTCCTTATTCTGTAGAAATAGAAGTTGAAGAGTTTTTTGAGGAAGAAGAAATTATTAGAATAAGAGCAATTATATATGTTCTAAGAGAAAGTCAAAAAGGTATTCTAATAGGCCATAAGGGTCTTGGACTTAAAAGAATTGGAACTGAAGCTAGAAGAGATATAGAAAGAATGCTTGATAAAAAAGTATATTTAGAAACGCCAATTAAAGTAAATAAGAATTGGCGTAATGATAATAACCAGCTTAAAAAATTCGGATACGAATCATGAGTAATATTGTAGCAATTGTTGGAAGACCAAATGTTGGTAAATCCACCATATTTAATAGATTAACAGAATCTCGTCAGGCAATTACTGATGCGGTAAGTGGAGTTACTAGAGATAGACATTATGGAATGTCTGAGTGGAATGGTAGAGAGTTCTCGGTAATAGATACAGGAGGATATGTTCATGGATCCGATGATATATTTGAATCTGAAATCCGAAAGCAAGTTCAGCTAGCAATTGATGAGTCCAATGTTATTCTTTTTTTAGTAGATGCTAAATCAGGAATTACTGATTTGGATCAAGCAGTGGTTAAGTTACTTAGGAAATCTAATAAAAGTGTTGTGCTAGGAGTTAATAAAGTTGATAATTCTAGTCTTTTAGAAGATGCAGTAGAGTTTCATAATTTAGGTCTAGGAGACTATATCCCATTTTCTTCAATAAGTGGAAGTGGGACTGGTGATCTATTAGATGAGGTTATAAAACATTTTGAAGATGAAGATGATGAAATAGAAGATGACATTCCAAAATTTGCAGTTATCGGAAGGCCTAATGTTGGGAAATCTTCTTTTATTAATGCTCTAGTAGGTAAGGAGCAAAATATAGTCACTGATATTGCAGGAACAACGAGAGATTCATTAAATACTCGTTTCAATAAGTTTGGTTTTGATTTT
>TARA_B110000238_G_scaffold103950_1_pt1 | contig 26334 bp, 28 predicted proteins | sample TARA_B110000238 | Tara Oceans TARA_B110000238 (sample SAMEA4397569) | marine metagenome | biome: Polar Biome; feature: [SRF] surface water layer (ENVO:00010504); material: water (ENVO:00002006), including particulate matter (ENVO:01000060) such as... | depth 5 m | reverse complement strand
TTAGCCAGCAGTGAGGAATATTGGACAATGAACGAAAGTTTGATCCAGCAATACTATGTGAATGATGACGGCTATTTGGTTGTAAAATTCTTTCGTTAAAAAATGATAATGACATTATTTAAAGAAGTTTTTAGTCCCGGCTAATCTCGTGCCAGCAGCCGCGGTAATACGGGAGGGGCAAGCGTTATCCGAAATAACTGGGCGTAAAGGGTCCGTAGACTGTATTGCAAGTTATTTGTTAAATTCTAAAGCTTAACTTTAGAAAAATCATTTAATACTGCTATACTTGAGTTTAAAACAGAAGAGTAGAATTTTATGTTGAGGAGTAAACTACCGTAGACACATAAAGGAACACCATTAGTGAAGTCGACTCTTTAGTAAAAACTGACGTTGAGGGACGAAAGTGTAGGTAGCAAACAGGATTAGATACCCTGGTAGTCTACACTGTAAATTCTGAGTGCTGTAATTTAAATTAATTTTAGATTTTCTAAGCTAACGCTATAAGCACTCCGCCTGAGGAGTACGATCGCAAGGTTGGAACTCAAAGGAATTGACGGGGGCCTACAACGAGTGGTGGAGCATGTGGTTTAATGCGATAATCCGCGCAAAACCTTACCAGTCTTTGAAAATATAGTTTAAATTGTTTTTAAGTTCAATTAATTTAAAACAATAAAAACTAATACAGGTGTTGCACGACTGTCGTCAGCTCGTGTCGTAAGATGTTCGGTTCATTCCTTTAACGAGCGTAACTCTTATTTTTAATAATTTAATACCTTTTAAAAAGTAAAATTACTTTTTATTTGGCTATAAAAATACTTAAGTCAATGATAAGTTGAAGGAAGTTGAGAATTAAGTCAAGTCACTGTGGCCCTTATAGACTGGGCTACACACGTGCTACAATAAAAATTACAAAATATCAAAAAGCAAACACTTTTTGTTAACTAAAAATTTTTTTCACGGATTGCGTGCTGAAATTCGCCTGCATGAAGTTGGAATCACTAGTAATCGTAAATCAGAACGTTACGGTGAATACGTATCTTGGCCTTGTACACACCGCCCGTCACATGCAGAGAATTGATTTCACTTGAAAATTTACAATTTAATTGAAAAATGTTTGAAAAAAAATTGTAAATTTATTGCGGGATCAACAATTTGGATGAAGTCGTAACAAGGTAGCTGTACGGGAACGTGTAGCTGGAATATAATGAAATAGTTCAGCGGTTAGAACGTTGGAATCATAATCCAAACGTCAGGGGTTCGAATCCCTTTTTCATTATTTTAAAAATTAAAAAATGATTGTAAATTTATTATTTTATATATTTTCAGCTATTATGCTGTTAAGTTCTTTGATGGTTATTATGGTTCAAAATTCTGTTTATTCTGTTTTGTTTTTAGTTTTAAGTTTTATATCTGCCGCTAGTTTGCTTTTACTTTTCGAGTGCGAGTTTTTAGCTTTAATATTTGTTATTATTTATGTGGGAGCTATTGCAGTATTATTTTTGTTCATTGTGATGATGTTGGACATAAAAATAGCTACAAGCAGTAAAGACACCATTAAATATTTCCCTGTAGGGTTTGTAATAGGGACTATTTTTTTGATAGAAATATTTTTAATAATAACAGAAAATTTTAAAAGTAACCCGTACGAGCAAAGCGATGTTACTAATTATTATGTAAATTGGTACGACAAACTAGATTTTTTTACTGACATCGAGGCGTTAGGTCAAATTTTATTTACCCAGTATGTTCTACAGTTTTTAATAGCGGGTAATATTCTATTATTAGCAACTGTTTCAGTAGTGGTGTTAACAATTAATACGAATCCTAAAAACAAGAAGCAAGTTATTTTCAAACAAATAGCAAGAAATCACAGTAATGTTTTACTTATTAGTTAAAAGCTTATAGCTCAATTTGGTTAGAGCATACGCTTGATAAGCGTACGGTTAGTAGTTCAATTCTACTTAAGCTTATTTAAAAATGACAACAGAAACCCTATTATTAAAAGAAATAAGTATTTTTCCCGAATTATTTTTAGGTATTTCGCTAGTTTATTTAGTTTTACACGGTTCGTTTGTATCCATGCGCAATTCTCGTCCGTTAATTCAAACTTCTTTTGTTTATTTAGGCGCTCTTGTTTTATTTTTGTCTACTGTTCTTATAATTAACGATAAATTATACATTCTAGATCTATGTGCCTTTAACAATAGTATTGCTAATGATTATGTAAGTTTTTCGTCCAAGTTAATTGTGAGTTTATTGTCTCTTATATGTTTATTAATGTCATTACCTTATTTACTTTCGCAACGATTTAATCAATTTGAGTATGTATTATTATTTTTATTTTCAGTTCTAGGTTTGTTTTTACTTTGTTCTTCTAATGATTTATTAACTGCATACTTGGCTATTGAATTACAGACTTTATCGTTTTATGTTTTAGCTGCTTTTAATAGAAACTCTACTTTTTCTATGGATGCCGGTATAAAATATTTTATTTTAGGTTCGTTTTCATCTGGATTGTTTTTGTTCGGTTCTAGTTTGGTTTACGGTTTAGCTGGTACTATTAATTTTGATGAGCTTAAAGCGTTATTTAGTCACGTTATACCAGGTTCCGGCAACGTGATGTCTGAAACTTTCCCTATTGAACTTTTCTCTGAATTACATTACCATAGTTTATTAGTAGCACAATTCAAACATGATTTAAGTATTAATTTATATGTTAACAATCCGTTATTACACGAATTTCCTTCTCTAGTTAAAGAATTAAGTGATTTTAATCTAAATATTTTTATTGATAGATTGTGTGTGTTTAAACTCATCGTAGAAAAATATGAGTGGCTACTTTTAACATTGATTGTGAATTTAAAGGATTTTGAAATAGGATCCTTTTTATTTGAGATGTACATGTCTAAGGATTTGGATTGTACTGGGGCCGGCTCTGGTTTTTTCTTGCTTTTAGCCGTTTGTGAGTCTTCTCAGACTTATTTAGAAAATGTATTTGTTTTTACACCTTTCTTCAATCTAGACTTGATTAAATTTTCGTTGTTATTTATTTTAATAAGTTTGTTTTTCAAGTTGGCGATCGCACCATTCCACGCGTGGGCTCCTGACGTGTATGAAGGTTCCCCGTCCTCGTCTACGTTTTTTTTTGCTGTTGTTCCTAAAATAGCTATATTTATACTTATGTTGCGTATTTTTTATTCGGGTTTTTACGGTTTTCTTGATAGTTGGAGGTATATTATTATGGCCGCAATAGTTTTAACAGTGTTAATTGGATCATTCGGCGGGTTAGAGCAAAGAAAGCTTAAAAGTTTACTTGTCTATAGTTCTATAAGCCACATGGGTTACTCTTTAATAGCCTTCAGTTCAGGAACTTTTGACAATATACAAACGTTGTTTTGTTATTTAATAATTTACAGCTTTTCTGGTATTTGTATTTGGTCTATTTTTGTTGTGACTAGAGTAAAAACAAATCGTTTGAAAAAACAAAATAAAGATCTAACCGATTTAGTGTCTTTGTCTAAATCAAATTATACTTTAGCAACTTTTTTTTCTGTTATTCTTTTTTCAGTCGCAGGATTTCCTCCTATGATAGGGTTTTTAGTTAAAATAAATGTGTTTCTGACTGCTATAGAGTCATCAATGTATTTCATAGCTTTAATCAGTATATTGTGTAGTGTAGTGGCTACTTTTTATTACATTAGAATAATTAAAATAATATATTTTGAAAAAACGGTAGTAGGTAAGTTATATTATCCTATTCCAACAGAACAGATTTTCATATTATCTTTGTTATTATGGGGGTCGTTATTGTTATTTATAAACCCCACTTTGCTATTTTTATTTACGCATAAATTTGGTTTATTGTTTGGGTAGAGATTTTTAATTTAGCATTTTTAGCTCAGTGGATAGAGCAACAGTTTTCTAATCTGTCGGTCATAGGTTTGAATCCTATAAAATGTATTTAATAAAATGATATTAATCAAAAATATATTGTCTTTTACTTTACTTTTACCTTTATTAGGTAGTTTTTTACTGTTAATTACGCCTTTTCAAAATAAATCTGTTTTAAAGTCTATAGTTTTAAATTTTTCGTGCCTTACTTTTATTTCTTCTTTAGTTCTTTGGATATTTTTTGATAAGTCTATAGGTACTTTTCAATTTACAGAAAAATTTTTATGGATACCGATTTTAAATATCAATTTCCCGTTAGGAGTCGATGGTATTTCTCTGTTTTTCGTTATATTAACTACGTTATTAATCCCGCTTTGTTTATTAGCGAGTTGGAAAAGTATAGACACTGACTTAAAAAAATATTTCATGGCTTTCCTTATCATGGAATTTTTTCTGATCGGAGTTTTTTGTATATTGGATCTATTACTATTTTACATTTTTTTTGAAAGTGTGTTGATACCGATGTATTTAATCGTAGGGGTTTGGGGGTCAAGAGAACGAAAAATCAGAGCCGCTTATTTTTTTTTCTTGTACACGTTACTTGGTTCAGTTCTTATGTTATTAGCTATTCTATATATTTATTATCAAGTAGGTACTACTGATTACGAGGTATTGCTTTCTTTTATTTTTTCTCCTACTGAACAAAAAATTATATGGTTAGCATTTTTCATGTCGTTTGCTACTAAAGTTCCTATGGTTCCCGTTCATTTATGGTTGCCTGAAGCCCATGTAGAAGCTCCTACTGCAGGATCTGTTATATTAGCAGGGGTTTTGCTGAAGTTAGGTACGTATGGGTTTGTTCGGTTTTCTTTCCCTTTATTACCAGAAGCTTGCTTTTATTTTACTCCGTTTGTTTATGCTTTGTCTGCCGCTGGTATTGTTTACGCGTCTTTCACTGCTATTAGACAAACAGATTTTAAAAGAATTATTGCTTATACTTCAGTAGCCCATATGAATCTAGTGATGGTCGGCCTTTTCAGTTTTAATGTTATAGGTATTGAAGGTGCTATTTTACAAAGTCTTAGTCATGGTTTTGTTGCTAGCGCGTTGTTTTTACTTATCGGGGTAGTCTACGATAGGCACCATACTAGAATGGTTAAATATTACGGAGGTTTAGTCCATACTATGCCTTTATATATAATGATTTTTTTATTTTTTACTATGGCTAATATAGGTTTACCCGGCACAGGTAGTTTTGTTGGTGAATTTTTAATACTTATAGGTTCGTTCAAAACCAACATTACTATAGCTTTTATAAGCGCTACTGGTATGATTATAGGGGGTTGTTACTCGTTGTTTTTATTTAACAGGGTTGCTTACGGTAATTTAAAAACCCAGTATTTCAAACACTATTTAGATATAAATAAAAGAGAGTTTTTCATTTTTCTACCTTTAGTATTAGGGACTTTAGTTATGGGAATTTATCCTAACATATGGTTAGAATCTATTCATTTTAGTGTCAACACGTTAGTTGAAATAATGTATTTTTAATGGTATATCTTTTAGAAACTGAAATTTCGAACACTAAAAAAATACGTAAATCTTTAAGAAGCATTTACGGTTTAGGAAAAACCCAAACTACATCAATTTGTAATAAGTTAGGGTTAGCTAAAAACGTTAACGTATCTGATCTTTCAAGGTTTCAGATTAACAAATTAATACATTATGTAGAAAATTCTAAAACACCTGTTACTAGTAATCTAAAAAAAACTAAAAGTTTAGCAAAAAAACATCTAATAAATATTAAATCTTTGAGAGGTTTGCGGAGGTTACGTGGTTTGCCTGTACGCGGCCAAAGAACTCACACGAACGCAAAAAATGCACGTTCTTAATTCACTAATATGAAATTAACAAACAAATTAAATAAACCCGTTTTCGAAACGTTTTCAAAATCTTTCGATTCAGGTAACAATTCAAGTTTCATGGCATCTTTTGTAACTAAAACTTTAAGATGGAATAACAATTACGTACTTTCGTTTGTCGATAATCACATTATACATTATCCTAGCCCGGTAAATCTTACTTATGCTTGGAGCTTCGGTTCATCTGCTGGTATATGTTTGGTAATTCAAATATTATCTGGAATCTTTTTAGCTATGCATTATACACCCCACATAGATTTAGCGTTTAGTAGCGTTGAACATATTATGCGTGATGTTAATAATGGGTGGTTGATACGGTATATACACGCAAATGGGGCATCTATGTTTTTCATAGTGACTTATTGTCATATCTTTAGAGGATTGTATTACGGTTCTTATATCCATCCTAGACAACTCCTATGGTGCTCTGGTGTTCTTATTTTAATTTTAATGATGGGAACGGCTTTTATGGGTTATGTTTTACCTTGGGGTCAAATGAGTTTTTGGGGTGCGACCGTTATTACTAGTTTAGTAACGGCAGTTCCTATTGTAGGTCAATCGATTGTTGATTGGTTGTGGGGCGGATTTACCGTAAATAATGCAACTTTAAATAGGTTTTTCAGTTTACATTTCGTACTTCCATTCGCTATCGTAGGGGTAGTGATTCTTCATTTAGCTTTATTACACAAAGACGGTTCAAACAATCCATTAGGAGTAGACAGTGGTGTAGATAAAGTTCCTTTTTATCCTTACTTTGTAGTAAAAGACGTCTTTGCGTTTTTCACGTTTTTACTTTTTTTTGCTACATTTGTTTTCTATTTTCCTAACACATTAGGGCATCCTGATAATTATATACCCGCTGATCCTATGCAAACACCTGCTCACATTGTCCCTGAGTGGTACTTTTTGCCTTATTATGCCATTTTACGGTCAATTCCCGACAAACTTGGTGGAGTTGTTGCTATGGGAGGTTCTTTAGTAGTTTTTTTCTTAATTCCGTTTACAAATATGTCTGAAGTTCGTAGTACAACTTTCAGACCGTTATTTAAAATATTTTATTGGTTGCTTGTAACTGATTTTCTTATTTTAGGCTGGGCTGGGCAAAAACCTGTTAAAGATACTTACGTTATCGTTGCTCAAGTTGCTACAGTTTATTACTTTTTATTTTTCATTGTTCTAATACCTGTGATAGGTATTATAGAGACACGATTAGCTCATCATAAAAGTTAGAATTTAATGTTATTGACTCCATTAGAACAATTTCAAATAATTTCATTTTGGTCTGTTAAAATGTTATGTTTAGATTTTTCATTAACGAACATGCTGTTTGTTAATGTTTTAGTTTTATTTCTTTTAAGCTCTATAATACTTTTTTTTTCTTCTGTAAACAATGGTACGGTAAGTTTTTTCTTAGTTCCAAATATTTGGCAGTTACTGCTTGAAACCGTGTATGAAGTAGTAGGTCAGTTAGTTTTTGATAATTTAAACGAAGAAGGAGAAAAATATTTTCCTTTCATTACTGTTATATTCACTTTTATTTTGTTTAATAATTTAATAGGATTAGTACCTTACAGTTTCACTATAACCAGTCACTTGATTGTTACTTTCATTTTGTCTTTCTCTATATTTATAGGGGCTGTTATAATTTGTGTTGGAAAGCATAAAGCACAAATGTTCTCTATATTTTTACCTGCAAACACGTCATTTGGGCTAGCTTTGTTACTAGTTCCTATAGAATTAATATCATATGTATTTAAACCTATAAGTTTAGGTGTTCGGTTGTTTGCAAATTTAATGGCAGGACATACTTTATTAAAAGTAATTGTAGGTTTTGCTTGGAGTATGCTTGTTTTAGAAAATTTTATTTCATTTATGCATCTTATTCCTCTTTTAGTGTTAGTTATTTTAATGGGACTTGAGTTAGGAGTTGCTGTTATCCAGGCCTATGTTTTCACTGTTTTAATGTGTATTTATTTAAACGAAAGTATTAATATAGCTCATTAAAATTTTACCCAATATAAATGTTATTTTCAATTAAATGTGATAGCCCAGATTTTTGGCAAACTTATTTACAAGAGCCTGCTAGTATTTCTATGGAAGGTATTTTGGTGTTTAACAAGCATTTGTTATTTTTACTAACAGTTATTGTTTTATTTGTAGCTTGGTTGTTAGTTTACACTATTTATTACTTTGTTGAGTTTAACAACAAGTACAGTTCAAAATTTGTTCATTCTAAAGAATTAGAGATTGTATGGACTATGATTCCTGCTTTAATACTTCTAGTTTTATCTACTCCGTCATTCACGTTGCTATACGCTATGGACGAAGTTGCTGAGCCAGAGATATCTCTTAAAATTTTAGGGCATCAATGGTTTTGGAGTTATGAAATATCAGATTTCAATTCTTGCCAAAAACAAGAACAGAGTTTAAAATATGTTTGCTATATGATGGTGTTAGACGGTGTACCAAAAACTAAGCAAGGTTATTTTAGGTTGTTAGAAACAAATAAAAGAGTTATATTGCCTACTAATACCCACCTTCGATTATTAGTTACAGCTGCAGATGTGTTACACAGCTGGACTATACCTTCGTTCGGTTTGAAAGTAGACGCGTGTCCTGGAAGATTAAACCAAGTAAGTCTTTTCATAAAACGTGTTGGGGTTTTCTTCGGTCAATGTAGTGAAATTTGTGGTGTAAACCATGGTTTTATGCCTATAGTTGTCGTATCTTTACCTACATTACAGTTTCATTATTACGTTATGACAAAGTTAGAATTAGGTTAGTTTTTTACTTAAATATATTAATGACGTTAAAAAAAAAATTATTGAAAAAAAGAATTAAAAATTTTACTATTAATTTCGGCCCTCAACATCCAGCAGCTCACGGAGTTCTTAGGTTGGTTTTAGAATTAAATGGGGAAGTAATTGAACGTGCGGATCCTCACATAGGATTGTTGCACAGAGGAACTGAAAAATTAATTGAATATAAAACTTATTTACAAGCTCTGCCTTATTTCGATAGGTTAGATTATGTTTCTATGATGGCTCAAGAGCACACTTTTTGTTTAGCTATTGAGAAACTTTGTAATTCTAAAATTCCTATCAGAGCAAAATATATAAGGGTTTTATTTGCCGAAATAACTAGAATATTAAATCACTTGTTAGCCGTAGGTTGTCACGCGATGGATGTGGGTGCTATGACTCCATTCCTTTGGTCTTTTGAAGAGCGAGAAAAATTAATGGAATTCTACGAAAGAGTATCTGGCGCTAGAATGCATGCCGCATATTTTAGACCTGGTGGGGTTTCTATGGATTTACCTTCAGGTTTATTAAACGATATATTTTTATTTGTTGATCAATTCGTGATTCGGCTTGCAGAAGTTGAGGATATGTTAACCGATAACCGTATATGGAAACAGAGGTTAGTTGATATTGGTATAGTTACTGTCTCTGAGGCTTATCAGTGGGGTTTCAGTGGTGTAATGCTAAGAGGATCTGGTGTTAAATGGGATCTTCGAAAAAGTCAGCCTTATGAGATATATGAAAACGTGAATTTTAATGTTCCAGTAGGCACAAATGGAGATTGTTATGATCGGTATTTAATAAGAATAGTCGAAATGAAAGAATCTCTTAAAATTATAGAACAATGTCTTCAACAAATTCCTGTTGGTATAATAAAAAGTAGTGATAAAAAGTTTACTCCTCCTTCTAGAAAAAAAATGAAAGAGTCAATGGAATCTTTAATTCATCATTTTAAACTTTATACCCAAGGTTTTGTTGTTCCTAACAACGAAACCTACACGGCCTGCGAAGCGCCTAAAGGGGAATTTGGTGTTTACTTAATTTCCAACAGTACTAATAGGCCGTATCGGTGTAAAATTAAAGCACCAGGTTTTGCTCATTTGCAGGCTTTGAATTTTATGTCGAAAGGACATTTGATAGCTGATGTAGTTACTATAATAGGTACTCAAGACATAGTTTTTGGGGAAGTTGATAGATAAAATTATGCACAATTCTAAAGTTTTATTGTATAAAAATTTAAGTGTGTTTTCTGATGGCTCCGTTATTATAAATGCCAAAACAATATCTCTTAAAATAAAAAAGAAATGTTCTTTTAATGAAAAGGATCATAAGGTTTTTTTAAAAACACTAAAAAATAGTCGTTTAATAAAAAAAAAAGTTGCCTACCGAAACAAAATATTTTAAGTAAAAAATGTTAGTTAAAGAATTAATTATAGAAAATATACGATCTTTGTCGAAAATTTGTCCAATTGAAAAAATAAAATTTTTCAAAAATGATTTAATAATAGTAGTTAAACCATCAGAACTTGTGAACGTTTTGATGTTTTTCAAGTACCATGTGTTATATCAATTTGAAATTTTAACTTGTATTTCCGGAGTAGACTATCCTATGAACAAACATAGATTTAAAATTGTTTACGAGCTTTTAAGTGTACGTTACAATTTTAGGATAAGAATAAAAACGTTTACTCACGAACTAGTCATGTTAGAGTCTTGTGAAAAAATATTTTTAGCAGGTTGTTGGTACGAGTGTGAGATATGGGATATGTTTGGGGTTTTTTTCAAAAACCACTCCAATTTAAAAAGAATTTTAACTGATTATGGCTTTGAAGGTTATCCTTTAAGAAAAGATTTTCCATTAAGTGGCTTCATAGAGATGAGGTACAATGAAATTGAAAAAAGAGTTGTGAATGAGTCGTTGGAGTTATGTCAAGAATACAGAACGTTTTCCTTTTTATCACCTTGGGAATCTAAAAGAATTTAAGCTATGAAAAAACTTATACAAAACTCAAAAAAAAAACGAAAACTGTTTAAAAACTGCGAAATTAAACGTGTTATTTTAAAGAGCTTTTCTAACAACTTCAATTTAAGTAAAACTCTGCGGTGGAATAGTAATTTAAAAATGACGAACGGTATTATTAACGCTAACCAATTAACTAAACGTTGCATTATTACAGGTCGTAAAAACATATTCAATAAACATTATAAAATCTCACGCCTTGCTTTCCTGAAACAGGCAAGACATGGTTTTATATCTGGTTTAATAAAATCTACTTGGTAGATTTGTTATGTAAAACAATAAAAATGACATTAGTTAATAATTTAAACACAATATATAATTTTGTAACTCGTTGGCTTTTTTCAACAAATCATAAAGACATAGGTACTTTGTACTTAATTTTTGGTGCAACTTCAGGTGTAGCAGGTACCGCTTTGTCGTTGTACATACGTATTAATTTAGCTCAACCTAACAGTGAGTTTTTATCTCATAACCATCATTTATACAACGTTATCGTGACAGGTCATGCTTTTGTAATGATTTTCTTCATGGTAATGCCTACGTTAATAGGAGGATTCGGTAATTGGTTTGTTCCTTTAATGATTGGAGCACCTGATATGGCTTTTCCTAGAATGAATAATATAAGTTTTTGGTTATTACCTCCATCTTTATTACTACTAATTGCTTCTGTTTTAGCTGAAGCAGGTGTAGGTACTGGTTGGACAGTTTATCCTCCTTTGTCTGGAGGTACTGCACACTCGGGTGGTGCTGTTGATTTAGCTATTTTTAGTTTACACGTCTCAGGAGCATCTTCGATTTTAGGTGCTATAAATTTTATATGTACGATTTTTAATATGCGTATAAAAAGCTTGGCTTTCCACAAACTTCCTTTATTTGTTTGGGCTGTCTTAATAACAGCATTTCTACTTTTATTATCTTTACCTGTGTTAGCTGGAGCGATTACAATGCTTCTAACTGATAGAAACTTTAACACTACATTTTTTGATCCTGCTGGGGGAGGTGATCCTGTTCTTTATCAGCATTTATTCTGGTTTTTCGGTCACCCTGAGGTTTATATTTTAATTTTACCAGGTTTCGGAATTATTAGTCACATAGTAGTAAGTATGGCCAGAAAGCCTATATTTGGTTATTTAGGTATGGTTTATGCTATGTTTTCTATTGGTGTTTTAGGTTTTATTGTTTGGGCCCATCATATGTATACTGTTGGTTTAGACATAGATACCAGAGCTTACTTTACTGCTGCAACAATGATAATCGCTATTCCAACAGGAATTAAGATTTTTAGTTGGTTAGCTACATTATGGGGCGGATCTATCGATTTACGTGCCCCAGGTTTATTTGCTCTTGGGTTTATTTTTTTATTCACTGTAGGCGGAGTAACTGGAGTAGTTTTAGCAAACTCTGGTATTGATATAGCTTTACATGATACCTATTACGTGGTAGCACATTTTCATTACGTGTTGTCTATGGGTGCCGTATTTTCTATGCTAGGAGGTATATATTTCTGGTTTGATAAAATTTTAGGAGTTAAATATTCAGAAATATTAGCCAAAATACATTTTTGGGCTTTTTTTGTTGGAGTTAATTTAACTTTTTTCCCTATGCATTTCTTAGGCGTAGCCGGTATGCCTAGACGTATCCCAGATTACCCTGATGCATTTGCTACTTTTAATAAAATAGCTTCTTGGGGTTCTTATCTTTCAGCTATTTCATCTTTATTTTTCTTTTTTGTTGTTTACGAAGCTATTTCATCTAATAGAAAAATAGAGCACAAGTTTATTTAAATCAATTTCTGGGGTGTAGCCAAGTAGGTAAGGCCTTCGTTTTTGGTACGATCATTCAAAGGTTCAAATCCTTTTACCCCATAAATTAATAAATATTTAAAGTAATTAGCTCAATGGTAGAGCGTCTCGCTTACAACGAGGATGTTAGGGGTTCAAATCCGTTATTGCTTAAAATGTACTTAACTATAATATTTTTACCTTTGATAGGTTCAGGTCTTGCTGGATTATTTGGAAGAAAACTAGGCCCCAAAGGCTCTAGTATCATAACAGTGGTTTGTCTTATTTTTACTTTTTTTTGTTCTTTTTATGCTTTTTATGAAGTTGCGTTGATTGGAAGTCCTGTGTACATAAAATTGACAACTTGGATAAATTCTGAAGTATTGCATGTAGATTGGGGTTTTCAGTTTGATACTTTAACAGTAGTTATGTGTTGTGTTGTAACTTTTGTTTCGTCGCTTGTTCATTTATATTCTACGGAATACATGTCACATGATCCTCATTTACCTAGATTTATGTGTTATTTGTCACTTTTTACTTTTTTTATGTTAATTTTAATAACTGCAGATAACTACGTCCAAATGTTCGTAGGTTGGGAAGGAGTTGGTTTATGTTCATTTTTACTTATTAATTTTTGGTTTACTAGAATACAAGCAAATAAAGCTGCAATCAAAGCCATGGTTTTAAACAGAATTGGTGACTTCGGTTTAGTATTGGGTATTTTTACTATTTTTATTAATTATAAAGCCGTTGACTATGCGACCGTTTTTGCATTGACACCGTTTTTTGTTGAAAATGATAGTGTTTTCATGGGGCTTACTTTGATTGACGTTATAGGGTTATTCTTGTTCGTCGGTGCTACAGGTAAATCTGCTCAATTAGGTCTCCATACGTGGCTCCCTGACGCTATGGAAGGGCCTACACCTGTTTCAGCGTTAATACACGCAGCTACTATGGTAACTGCTGGTGTTTTCTTAATAGCACGAAGTTCGCCAATATATGAGTATACTCCTACTATATTAAAACTTATAACTCTGTCAGGAGCGTGTACTGCTTTTTTTGCTGCAACTGTAGGTTTGTTACAAAATGATTTAAAAAAAGTTATCGCATATTCTACGTGTAGTCAATTAGGTTACATGATTTTTGCTTGTGGTTTATCTAATTATTATGTAGGTGTTTTTCATTTAGTGAATCACGCATTTTTCAAGGCTTTACTTTTTTTAGGCGCAGGCTCTATTATACATGCAGTCGCCGATGAACAGGATATGAGAAAAATGGGGGGGTTAAAGACATTAGTCCCTTTCACTTATTCAATGATGGTTATAGGTTCTTTAGCGTTAATAGGGTTTCCTTTTTTAACAGGTTTTTACTCAAAAGACGTAATATTAGAAGTAGCTTACGGTAAATATTCTAGTCAAGGACATTTTAGTTACTTGTTAGGCTCGTGTGGGGCTTTCTTAACGGCTTTTTATTCAACGAGATTACTTTATTTAACATTCTTATCTTCGCCAAACGGTTATAAAAAAGTAATTTGTGCAGCTTACGATTCTTCATATCAAATATGTATTTCTTTAGCTGTGTTATCTATTCCTAGTATGTTTATAGGTTATTATAGTAAAGATATGATAATAGGTATGGGTACCGATTTTTGGGGTAATTCTATTTATATCTTACCAGAAAACATGAACATGATAGATGCTGAATTTATAGATCACCCATTTAAAGTTTTACCTGTAATATTAAGTTTATGTGGGGCAACATCTTCGTTTTTGTTATATACGTTTGCTAGTAACAAATTGTTTAATTGGAAGGTTTCCCTATTAGGGAGACGCATTTATAATTTTTTAAACAAAAAATGGTTTTTTGATAAAGTTTACAATGAATATATCGCCCAATTTTTCTTTTCTTTTGGTTATAATGTAAGTTATAAAATTATAGACAGGGGTATAATAGAAATATTCGGTCCCATGGGACTTTCTGGAGTTATTAGTAAAAAAGCTTTTTATATCGTTAAATTACAAAGTAACTACATCTACCATTATACTTTGTTAGTATTATTAGGGAGTACTTTGGTTTTAGGATTTCGACAGTTTTGGATGTTTTTCGGAGAGTGTGCGGATTCTCGGAACATATTTATATTTTTAATTACAGGTTTATTTTTAATTACAGAAAAAAAATAATTCTATGTAAATACACATATGAAATCAATGATTAAAAAACTTATAAAATTTATAAACAAAAAGAGAGAACAAAAATTTATGTCACAAAGTTTTATTAATAAAAGCGAAAACTTTAAATATTTAAAAACACGACACTCATTTCATTTAGTAGATCCAAGTCCTTGGCCTTTAGTTGCTAGCTTAGGAGCATTTTTTACTACTTCTGGTGGAGTTTGTTACATGCATAATTTTACAGGTGGAGGACAACTTTGTCTTATAGGTCTTTCCACTATATTGTATGTTATGTACATGTGGTGGAGAGATATAATACGTGAGGCAACTTTCGAAGAACAACATACTTTTGCTGTGCAAAGAGGATTAAGATTAGGTATGATTTTATTTATAGTATCTGAAATAATGTTTTTTTTTGCTTTTTTTTGGGCTTTTTTTCACTCAAGCTTATCACCAGCTTTTAATATAGGGGGTATCTGGCCACCTATAGGAATTGAAACTATCCAAACATCAGGACTACCTTTAACTAATACAGGTTTCTTATTGAGCTCAGGTGCTACCGTTACTTGGGCACACCATGCTTTGATTGTTCGGGCAAAGAAACAGGCAATAATCGGGCTAATTTTAACCATCATCCTTGCGACTATTTTCACCGGGTTTCAAGGTATGGAGTATTTTGACGCGCCTTTTACTATAAGCGATAGTGTATTTGGTTCATGTTTCTATATAGCGACAGGTTTTCATGGTTTTCATGTTTTTGTTGGGACTATTTCTTTACTAGTATCGTTGATAAGAATCGTATTAAATCACTTTACTGCTACTCATCACTTTGGATTCGAATCGGCAGCTTGGTACTGGCATTTCGTAGACGTAGTTTGGTTATTTTTATTTGTTACAGTATATTGGTGGGGAGGAATCCAGTAACCAAAACTACCTAGATGATGGAACTTGGTAGACATGCTAGGTTTAGGTTCTAGTTCTTTTTAAAGAGTGAGGGTTCAAGTCCCTCTTTAGGTAAGATTAAGTTTATATGAAGCATAAACAGAAACAATGTTGAAGTTACTTTTTTGAGATCTATGTAATTTCGAACAATTAATCATAGTAACAGACCTGTTGCTGTAACAATCTTCACCTCCAATATAAAAATCTTTTATCCATATTTTTATATTAGTAAGTAATATTTTTGTTTTTGTTTGTTTTATAAAATCTTCTTTTATGTCAAAATTACCGGAAACATTTTTGGTGAAAGTATCTTTGTGATTGTTATAGAAAAATTGATTTGCAAAATATAAAAATCCTATAAAATTTTTATAATTATTTATTGTATTGTTATTGAATTGTACTAAATTATTGAATTTGTAATTAGCAGTAAAATTTATTTTTTTAGAGTAAGAGAAAAGTTTTCGAATTATTTGCCAATCTTCTTTAGTTTGTTTAACTGAAGGAAGAAACTTGAAAACTTTTTTGAAAAACCCTTGGGTGTTTATATAAGTACCACTTGACTCAAAAAAAGTGTTGTTTGGCAAATTAATATAATTATATACGGAATAGTTAGACAACAAACTTTTAGAAATATTCGTTATCATACTATTATTGTGTTCTAAACAGAACATTGGCCTTATCTTCAAACCATCCGTATATTTTAGAAGTTTCAAATTAATGATTTTTTGTAATTTAGATGATGAACTAACACTGGAATTTAAGAAATATAAACCACTACTCTCAGAAATATCAAGTTCGTTAACAGATTTGAATCCTTGTAAGTAATTTACGCCAACTTCGTTTAGTGATGTACTCAAAACACTAAGTTTTTTGTAATGAAAATTATTCTTTAATTTTAATAAGTTGTTAAGGCCACCGTAATCTTTTCTTTTACTTATTTCTGAGCTTACTATAACCATAGGGTTAGAAGAATTTAAAACTTCTTGACACAAAAAACTGTTTCCCTCGCACAAAGACTTTATGGTGTTTATGTTGACACCGGAATAGCTAACTGGGAAAGTAAGATCTAAAGAAGATCCTACGGATACGACTTTAAAACCTCCTTTTAAATACCGTTGTCTTAATTTAAGGTTTAAATAAGACCCTTCATATCTTGCATTAACTCCGAATAAAAAACATAAACTAGAACCAGTTAACTCTTCTATTGAGTTTAGTAGAATATTGTGTTCGAGATCGTTATTTGCGGAACATCCCTCTGTTTTCCTAAGTTTAATAAAAGCGTATTTTTTAGAAAATAGTACTAACAAATTCAATACTTCTAGACTTACATTAGAATTAAAAATAATTGAAAAATATTTTATTTGTAAAAAATGTTTATTCAAGTGATCTTGAAAATACAAAGTATTTATAATTTCACTTAAAAGAACATCCCATAACAAAGATATTTTACAAGTTTTATTTCCATGAACAATGAACCCTTCCAAAACTCTTTCAGGGGAAAACATTCCATCAAACGAAAATCTAGTTTTATCCGAGATCCAAGTTATTTCATTAGCATTTTTATTATACCCAGGACTTATTTTAACAATTTTGTTATTTTTTAAATAGATGCTTAAATCAGAACCAAAACCGTCGGAGAAATCGATTGAACTTACGTTTTTAAGCTCCCAATTCCTACTGACAAATGGGTATAACTTAGAAGTAAGGGCTCCCACAGGACAAAGTTCTATAACGTTACCAGATAATTCAGATTGAAACGTTTTTTGAACGTAAGTACCGATCTCACTGTTAATACCTCTTCCGAACATACCCAAATCAAGTACTCCAGCAATTTCTCTAGCAAAGCGTACACACCTTGTACAATGAATACATCTAGTCATGACTGTTTTAACAATCGGACCTAAATTCTTATCCATCACTACACGTTTGAAGTTATAAAACCTTTTTTTTGACATACCAAAAAAGAACGACTGTTCTTGCAAGTCACATTCTCCGCCTTGGTCACAAACAGGGCAATCTAGAGGATGATTTAATAATAAAAATTCCAAGACGTTTTCTCTAGCCTTTTTTACTAAAGGGCTATTAGTGTACACTTCGCTATTATTCAAACATGACTTAGCGCTCATTGCACACGATACTATCGGCTTTGGAGAGTTTTTTAATTCTACTAAACACATTCGACAATTTCCTGAAATAGACAAACTTTTATGATAACAATAATGCGGAATAGTTATCCCTACTGTTTCACAATACTCGATTAAAGGTGCATTATGCTTCCAATGATCAAGCTTTTGGTTACTTTGAAATTCTAAGGTATAATTAAATTTTATATTATTAATATGAAAATATTTAAAAGATTTCATTTATTTTGGAGACGTAGCTTAATTTGGTTAAAGCGTCGACCTGTCACGTCGAAGATTGCGGGTTCAAGTCCCGTCTTTTCCGAATACTAATCTGTTATTGAGAGATCAACTTTTTATATTTTTAACTTTTTCCATGTGGATAGTTTGTTTAAGTTTATAATAAGCCGATAATATAGATAACCCTATAGAAGACTCCGTAGCTGCAACAGTCAGAATAAATAAAACAAATACTTGACCTACTACATCATCCAAATAAACGGAAAATATAGCGAAGTTTAAATTGACAGCTAATAACATTATTTCGATAGACATTATTGTAATAAGAATATTTTTTCGGTTTAATACTAATCCAAATAACCCTATAAAAAATAAAATAATTGTGATAGTTAATATATAACTTATATTTGTAATAATCATTAAAATAATACTAAGTATACTGGGGCTTGAACCCAGGGCCTGTGGATTAAAAGTCCAATGCTCTAAACCAACTGAGCTACATACTTTTAAAAAACTCTACTTTAATTATAAAGCGAACAGGATTAAAAAACCCATCATTAAAGAGAATAAAGCAATAGCTTCAGTTAAAGCGAACCCAAAAATAGCAAGCTTAAATAATTCATCTTTTAAAGAAGGATTTCTTGAAACACCTATTACTAAAGCTCCGAATACGGTACCTATACCTACTCCAGCTCCTGCTAATCCTATTGTTGCTAAACCAGCTCCTATAAATTTTGCTCCTTGTAATAACATTGATTTTTGCAATTTAAACTTAACGTTTAAAAAAACTAATAATGCTCGGATAAAAACGTAAAAACACTTACCATCAAAATTAAAAACATTAATTTGAAGTCTTCATAATATTTTATTAACGTTCTTAATGAAAAACTAATACTTTAACAGGCAATTTAGCCCCGCCCGTTTTGAAAGCTGACTTTACTATATTTAAATCCACCCCGCAAACTTCAAAAATTATTTGACCTGCATTGACTCTAGCAGCCCAATGGTTGACCGCCCCTTTACCTTTACCCATTCTGACCTCAGAAGGTTTAGCAGTAATAGGTAAATAAGGGTAAATTCTGACCCATAATTTTCCTTTACGGTCCATTTTTCTCATAATAGCCTGACGAGCAGCTTCTATTTGGCGAGCGGTAATTACTCCAGACTCTACACATTTTAGTCCAATAGTACCTCGTTTTAACCTGTTTGATTTAAATTCATATTTTGATAGATTACCTTTTTTAGTTTTTTTAAACTTTGATGCCTTAGGTTGTAAAAACATGTTTTTTTAATTTTTTCCACAAACCCATACTTTAATACCGAACGTACCGTTAGGAGTATAAGCTACCGTTTCTGAATAGTCTATAGGAGCGTTTAAAGACTGTAAAGGCAAAGACCCTATTTTCAACAACCTCTTTTTGGCACGCGGAAAGCCGTTCAGCCTACCAGCGACAACCAGTCTTAACCCGCTAATATTAGACAATTTTAAAGGGATTAATATATCAAACAATTTTTTCACAAAAGAAAGTATATTACTATGTCTTCTTTTTTGATTAGTAATTAAATAACTTATAGTTTTAGCTAAAAGTTTTGATGATTTTTTATTCATAACTGTAACGAAAGCTATTTTGATTAATTCGTCTGATTTATCATAATTCCTAAAAAACTTAAAACGTTTCATAATATTTTTGTGTTCAATTTTGTACGGTTTTGATCTTAAAATACTGTTTTCGAAGTCTTTACCTAAATCATTAACCTTTATAAAAACACTAACTTTTTTATAAAAATAATTATTTAGAACCGGTATTAAATATAAATTTACTAACTTTGTCACAGAATCTTTTTTACTTGATATGGATTTTTTTTCTATATACGAAGAAACTTTTTTGTCATAAATTAAATGTTCTAAAAAAGAAAGATTGACAAGAACACTAGACCCAGAATACTCAAATTTACACGTCATCAAAAAGAAGCCATGCAACTCAAATATTCTATGAATGTATGCGTTAATGTTTATATTTTTATATAAAAGCAAAGAAGACTCTTCTTTATTTAATTCAGTACACTTGAAATTCCATTCAGACGTTTTTAATGAACGCCTAAAAAATGAAGCATTAATTTTTTGAGACATATTTTATTGTTTTTGTTTGCTTTTTTTAAACGAAAATGCTTTTCTAGTTGGAGCAAACTCCCCTAACTTATAACCAACCATTTCCTCTGTTATTTTAATTTGATAAAATATTTTTCCGTTATGTACTTTGAACGTTAAACCCACAAAACTAGGTATTATAGTAGAACTACGTGATTTCGTTGATATTATTTGCGTAACTTTTGAAGTCTTCACTGTTTTTAATAAAACGGAGTCAACAAAAGGCCCTTTCCATTTAGATCTACTCATTTGACTTCTTTAAAATTCTTAATTTATTTTTAAATTTACTAGTTTTGCCTCCTTTAGTAGGCTTACCCCAAGGGGTTACTGAAGTACGGCCCCCTGAAGTTTTACCTTCACCTCCCCCGTGAGGGTGATCTATAGGATTCATGGCTACTCCCCTTACAGTAGGTCTTTTATTAGCCCAACGAGCTCGACCGGCTTTGCCTAAAGTAGTTAAAAACCAAGATTCGTTCGAAACTACGCCTATTGTCGCAAAACATTTGGAAGATAAATACCGCTGTTCACCGGAACTTAAAAGTAACCTAGCGGTAGTTGGAGACTTTTCAACCAACTGTGAAAATGTCCCAGCCGATCTACTGATTTCGGCTTTTTTAGATTTTTTAGCAGAAACATTGTGAATCAGAGATCCGACAGGTATTTTTGAGATGGGAAGAGAATTTCCGTTGAAAGGTTCAACATTTTTACCAGATTTTATTACGTCCCCTACCTGTAAATTTATAGGTGCGAGTATATAATAATAAGATTTGTCTAAAAAATTATAAATAGATGCAATATTACCGGATCTGTAAGGATCGTACTCGATAGTAACAACTATTCCTATTGAGTCGGTATTACGTTCAAAATTTATCGTTCTGTAACGAGTCTTATTACCGCCGCCTTTGTGTCTGCATGTTATTTTTCCTGTAGAATTTGTACCATTGCTGTTTTTCAATCCTTTTATTTTGCTTTTTATAAAAGGGCTCTTGCATAATTTTGAATTGTTAACTCTTATTAAATTTCTTTGGGATGGTGTGGTCGGTTTACTTTTTTTAAGTATCATTTTAATAAAAATATTGTAATATGATTTTAATAAAAATATTGAAAAAATTACCTAATAATAATCTTTCTTCTTTTAAAAAATTAAAACTTAAAAATACTTTGCAAATATTACGTCATATTAAACATAGCGAACTTACTAAGCGATTAAACGAAATTAAAAATGAGACCAAAGAAGAAAACGTTAATATTAGCCCTATAGCTTATATTATAAATGTATGTACTTCTAAAACGAACACTTTGATTAACTTAAGTGATTCTAAAGGACAAACGTTAATACATAACTCGGGCGGTAGCATAAATTTGAAAAAGCGCCAAAAAAGGATACAACCTTTAGCGTTACTCAGTTTACTAAAAACTTTTCTTTTAAAATCTACTTTCATATACGGTAAAAACGTAGCACTTCATTTTAAAAACGTCAAACCGTATTACGAATCACTAGTGCTCAGATCTTTAAAAAAACTAGTTTTTATCAAATCTATTAAAAGCTCTAACCTACAACCACACAATGGATGTAGACCTAAAAAAATTAAAAGATTTAAAAAACGTACAAAACGATCTTAGGAAGAATGACTGAGTGGTTTAAAGTGGCAGATTGTAAATCTGTAAGGTTTTCACCTACCATAGGTTCGAATCCTATTTCTTTCAAAACTTGATGTATTTTGCCGAAATATAACGCAGTTGGTAGCGTGCCTGTTTTGGGAACAGGAAGTCATGTGTTCGAGTCACATTATTTCGAAATTATTTTACATTTATTAGAAAATAAACCTAAAAAATTATTAAGTGAGCTATGCAGAACATTAATGTTTTCTAAATAATCTAAAGTGCTTAATGAAGTTAACTGGAGTTGAGAATATATTTTTCTATTTAATTTTAACCCCAAAAAAACATTATTACCTTTTATAAAAATTAATTTTTTGAAAAGGTTAAAAGCATTAGCATTACTTTTAAGCTGAAAAGCAACCAAAACAACCGGACCATTTATTACAAGTGTCAAATTAAGATAAATAGACGACTTTAAAACTTTTTTCATAATATTATTAGAAATAGAATAAATTTTGCTACCTTGTAACATAGGTACATTACTAGTTTCTTCTGTAAACGTATTGTTAATACTATTGAACAACAATAAAATTTTGTTTTTTTTTAAATAATCTTCTGTTTTTTTTAATTTATAAGCTTTGTATTTTAATTTCATTTACGACTTTGAAAAATTAGGCTTAACAGGATTTGAACCTATGACTAAACCGTTATGAGCGGTGCGTTCTACCAAACTGAACTATAAGCCTTAACTTATGGGAAATCTTAGTTTATTTCAATTAATTATATTAATGTTGATGTGTACGTTAGCTTTTGGAGATATGCCCAAAATGCTTAATACTATCAAAAAATCAATAAAAAACTACAAAAAATCAAAAAAAAAAAAACAGGAAAAAAGGGAGTTGAACCCATGTCCTTTGGTTTTGGAAACCACTGTTCTACCACTGAACTACTTTCCTCTTAATAAATACATGCTGATTAAATACTTATTAGAAATAAAAAACCGTTTAATTATATTAGCGGTGTCTTGGATTTTGAGCGCAGTTATTTCATACTACTACAAAGAAACTTTATTGTTTTTGTCTCTAAAATCTTTATTGAAAAACTCAAATGAAACTTTTGTGTACTTCATCGCGACTGACATAACAGAAATAATGACTACATATTTTAAGCTAGCTTACCTTACTGCCACACAGATAGTTTTCGTTTTACTTGCTTATCATTTTTTAATGTTTTTAGGCCCGGGGTTATATAATTTTGAATACAGAATACTTAGAAATTATTTATTCAAAAGTATATGTTTATGGTTACTTAGTTTTTTCTTTTTAAATAAATATGTTATAAACATTTGTTGGTTTTTTTTTTTGAGCTTTCAAAAAACGTGTGTCGACAAACCTATAACCCTTTATTTTGAAGGTAAGATTAATGAATACGTCAGTTTTTACATAACGATGTGTTTTTTATGCTTAATATTGAGCCAACTAGCAGTAAACTTTTCTATTTTTTTGGAATCAGTTGAAGATAAAATATCTTTTTCAAAAACTTACAGAAAAACTTGTTATGTATCCTTTCTAATAACAGCTACTTTAGTAACACCCCCGGACGTATACAGTCAAATCTTACTTTTATTTGTATTTTCAATTCTATATGAATTTCTTCTTATAATTACAATATTTAAAAAAAATTTAATTCGGTAGCCAATTAAAACTTAATAATACTCCTACGGTAAATAAAAGGTAACCTAACGATAAAGGTAAAAACGATTTCCAACCGATATGCATAAGTTGATCGTATCTGTACCGAGGTAATGCTGCTCTTGTTAAAATAAAAAAAACTACACCTATAAGTAATTTTAGAGAAAACCAAAAACTGCCAGGGAGAAACCCTAATAAACTTAAATTAAATAAAGGTAACCACCCCCCTAAAAAAAGAATAGAGGAAAACCCACTCATAAGTAGCATATTTGCGTACTCGCCTAAAAAAAATAAAGCAAATGTCATTGCAGAATACTCTACATTGTACCCAGACACAAGTTCAGCTTCTGCTTCAGGCAAATCAAACGGATGCCTGTTTGTCTCTGCCAACATAGACACGTAAAATAAAATGAACATGGGAAACAACGGAACGATGTACCAAACTTTTTCCTGTGCAACTATTATTTTACTTAAATTAAACGAACCCGCACAAACACAAACATTAACAATAATAAAACCAATAGAAACTTCATAAGAAATCATTTGAGCAGCAGATCTTAAAGAACCTAAAAAAGGATATTTTGAATTACTCGACCAACCAGCCATAATTAACCCATACACACTTAAAGACGATACTGAAAATAAATACAACACTCCTAAGTTAATATCAGAAATGACAACACTCTCTGCTAAAGGTATAACAGCCCAACCAATTAAACTCAAAACAAACGAGATTACTGGTGCAAGTAGGAACATATACATGTTAGAGTTACTAGGTAAAATAGTCTCTTTTACGAACAATTTCAACCCGTCAGCCAACGGCTGTAACAAGCCCAAAAAGCCTATAACATTAGGACCTCTCCTTCTTTGGATACTTCCCATTAATTTTCGTTCAGCAATAGTGAAATACGCAACAGATATTAATAACGGTAAAACAACCGCAAGGATTTTTAAAATAATTGATATAACTAAAATCATAGGCCAAAACCGGGATTGAACCGATATATAAAGGTTTGCAACCTTTTACATTACCATTATGTTATTCAGCCACAGGATAAGGAGGGATTCGAACCCTCGGCATATTTATCATATGTACCAGTTTTCAAAACTGGCGCCTTAAACCACTCGACCACTCATCCAGATTGTTAGCAAAAGAAGGGACTCGAACCCTCGACATCAACCTTGGCAAGGTTACACTCTACCATTGAGTTACGTTTGCTTATATTACAATTACTTTTGTAACTTACAACTTTTTAATAAAAAGTTTAACTCGTTCTGGGTTGTGGCTGTAGTCACAAACTTAACATTTAAACTCCCTAAATTTTTAAAAAAATGATAATTGTTTTCTAATTCAGGTAATGTTAATACGTTTGTAATTACTGTACTTAAAGAAAGCCCGTCCTTATGTAAAATAGCTCTTTTTGCACATTTCACGCTTTTATAGTTATCAAATAGTATTGACAAAAATTTCACGGATTCTTTTTTTCTTAACACCACCTTGCACCCTATAGGAGATCCTTTTCTAAGCTTAACAGAAATATTTGACGTTTTAGATTTCATAACAGATCCTTTTTTCCCAGTCAAAATTTCTAATACAACTAAAGACATAATCAACAATTTAAAATTATAAAATTTGAATGTAAAATGTAAAGTTACATTTAATAAAGTCGGTATTTTGGATATTTTTTCATACGCGAATTTGTTTAAAAAATCGTAATTCACGGTGTTTAACAAATAATGTTCAAAATGAGAGGTCATACATTACCTGACGCAATTGCGGCAACTTTTGAAAATTTCCCTGTTTTTAATTTGATAGGAACAGGACCTACCACACGACTTCCCAAAGGTTTTTCCTGTTTAGTTAATAAACAAACAGAATTACAATCAAAATTAATAGCAGAACCATCAAAACTAACTTCTTTTGTTTTGGTTTTTATAATTAATGCTTTTAAAACATCACCTTTTTTAACTTTTGACGTTTTTTTAGATTTATTTCTTAATTCAGAAACCGTAACTACAATAACGTCTCCTAAGCGAGCTATTTTTCTTTTAAATCCACCTAATACTTTAATACATTTTACAGTTTTGGCTCCAGAGTTATCGGATACCCTTAATGACGTTTGTTGTTGAATCATAATTTTTAAAGCGCTTGTAACTCAAATTGGATAGAGTATCGGATTTCGGTCCCGAAAGTTATAGGTTCAACTCCTATTAAGCGTACCTTATTTCAAAAGTTAAAAAAACCACCTATAATTGGCAACTTTTTTTTTTAAAAAAGCTTCCTTATGCAATGTTTTCTTACTTGCGAAACTTAAACCTACTTGATTAGAAGATTCTAGTAACTCTGTATTGAACTTTTTATATTTACTTTTTAAAATGATAGATTTTATGCCGTATATAACGCGAGTACTATTTTGCAACAAAAAAGGGAACTCTACAGGATTCTTTTTTTTCCTCCGTATTTTTTTAATTTGAAAATAAGGAGAACTATTAATAATAGCTAACTTCAATATACCAAAGGCATCTTTAGAATTTTTTTTTTGGATAGATTTTAAAGTTTTAAACAAAATCTTTTCTGACTTCCACTTACTACCATTTTTAGTAAGTAAATTTATCATAGTTGCTTCTAAAAATTTGGGACGTTTGATCATAAATAATTGGATTCTTTTTTTGTACCATATTTAGAGCGCGCATTTTTTCGGCCTTTAGTACCTAAAAAATCTAATTTACCTCTAATTAATTTATATTTTATTCCAGGTAAATCTTTGACACGTCCTCCTCGTATTAATACAGTGGAATACTCCTGAAGTTTGTGCCCTTCACCAGGTATATATGCAGTGATAATCTTTTCATTAGTTAATCGTAATCTAACTAATTTACGTTGAGCGGAATTGGGTTTTTTTGGAGTTCTCAAAAAAATTTTTATACAAACACCTTTTTTTTGAGGGCACATTTGTAATGCCGGTTTTTTGTTTCTTTTAAACGTTAATTTTCTTTTTTTTTT
>TARA_B110000238_G_scaffold196498_1_pt1 | contig 27765 bp, 24 predicted proteins | sample TARA_B110000238 | Tara Oceans TARA_B110000238 (sample SAMEA4397569) | marine metagenome | biome: Polar Biome; feature: [SRF] surface water layer (ENVO:00010504); material: water (ENVO:00002006), including particulate matter (ENVO:01000060) such as... | depth 5 m | reverse complement strand
TAATTACGTTGTTTCTTGGAGTTTTGTCTTATTTTTTAATAGATGCCCTTATATTTAATATACCGATTGTATTATTTATTTTATTTAGTTTAACCTATGTAGTTTCTGCTTCCTTAAAGTCTTATCTAAATATTAAAGACCGGTATTATAATTATGGAATAGTTGATGTTGTAAGACAATTATGTATTCTAGCTACAACCGTTATTTACTTTTATGGATTAAAATATAATGATTATCTCCAGTTATTAGAATTGAACTATTTGATTTCAAGTATTGCAATGATTCTATTAGCAATTCTATTCCTGAAAAAAGCTGAAATAGAATTTAGCCTCCAAATTCAAAAGTTAAAAAAATTATTATTTAATTCAAAGTTTTTAATTTTTTATACAGCTATTGTTCCTCTTATAACTTTTATAGATTCTTCTTTTGTTGAGTCATTTTTAACAGAAGAAGATTTGGGAATGTATTCCTTTTCAATAAAAATATATAGTATTTCGTTAATGCTAGTAGTTCCAATTTTTACAATTTTAAACATTAAACAAATTGAAATTGCCAAAGAGAATAATTATTTAAATTTTATAAGAGGAAACTTTAAAAAAATAGGAAGCCTCTCTCTTGTTATACTTGTATTATCGATCCTCTTCAATTGGGTGTTGGTTAATTCAGTATATACTATTTACAGAGAATCCTTTTGGATTACAAATATTTTAGTCTTAGGATCATTTATAACATATATTTCACTCCCTTTCTCGTTTTTAATCGCTTACAGAAAGTATAAATATTTATTTGGTTTAGGTGTCTTAGCTATTTTATTGAACATAATCATCAATTATTTTTTCATTGCAAAATATGGAATGATAATTGCGGCAATATCTACTTTTATTTCTCAATTTATAATTAATTTTGGCGCAGCTATTTTCTCGTATTACCTTTTAAAATTAAATAAATATGAGGATTAATTTAAAACAAACATATACTTTATTTTTTCTAGCAGGTGTGTTTTTTATACCATTTAATTCATATCAAGGGATTTCTTTTCTTGGAGAATATCGAAAAGATGGTGCAATTCTTTTTTTCCTTATTTCTTTTTTACTCTTTTTTATCGATGCAGGTTTTAAGAATAAAATTAAGTTGCCGATAAAAAATGTTTTTATTCAATTTTTAGCACTTTTTGTATTATGGCTTATCCTATCTACTTTATTTAACGGTGCTTCAGTTCTAGAGAACTACATGAAACAAACGTCTGGTGTAAGTCGTTTTCTAAGACAGTTAGTTTCTCTCTCATTAGCATTAATATTATTTATTACGTCCTACAATATTTTTACAAATTCCTCAGCTAAAAAGGTATTTTTCATACTTAGGAGGGCTTTCCTTTATTCCTTCTGTTTTGTAATTATATATTCTTTTTTTGAAATTCTAATAGTCGTTTTTAATATGCATTCTTTAAAGAGTGTTTTTTTGTTATTTGACTACTTTCCTTTCACAGAAACAAGTTATGATTTTAAGTTTAAGAGAATTTCAGCTGTTTCTTACGAGCCTCCTTTTTTAGCCATCTATTTAATTACTATTGCTGCCTGGATGTTTAGTTACATTTTAACTTCAAAAAGAAAACTTAAATATCTCCCGTCGATTTTTGTCTTTGTTTTAACTTTTTTCTCAGGTTCTCGTACGGCACTAATAGTTATATTATTACAATTTTTAATATTTATCTGGATTGCATTTTTCTCCTCCAAAAAGTTTAATAAAATTATTCAAAATTTTTTAATCTTATCTTTTTCTTTACTTCTTTTGGTTTTTATTTTTAAGGGGCAAAAAATTGTAGAAGTCCTTGAAGACAAGATCGAAACTTTAAATTTTAAGAAAAATTTAGGAGAAAGTATTTCGAATAGATCTAGGTTTGGCATTCAATATACTTCCTTACTAATTTTTGCTGAAAACCCATTTTTTGGAGTTGGTTTTGGACAGCAAGGATTTCATGCAAAAGATAAATATCCGGAGTGGGTAACTAAAAATAATTATGAGTTTGATCTTTTTTACTTAAACGAGAATGATAAATCTTTTCCACCAGGGTATAATATCTATACACGATTATTAGCAGAAACGGGTGTTGTTGGTATTCTGATTTTTCTATTTTTCCTGTTTCTTATATTTTATCAATGCCAAAAGTTAATTAAAAATAAAGAAAGTTTAGATAAAGTTATTCCGATTGTATTATTAATTTCTTTTATTGGGTTTTCTGTCAATTGGCTTCAATTTGATAGTTTTAGAGTCTATGGATTTTGGATTTGCTTTGCGCTATTAATTCAACAAACACAAAAAAAATCAATCAAGAATGAATAACCTTGTCCTTTTAATTCCTCATTATAATAACCCAAAAGGACTTTTAGCCTCCCTGGGATCTATTGGTCGTAATGAGGAATTAGACGTTGTCATTGTTGATGATGGTAGTGATAATAAACTTGATGAAACAGAAACAAAAAAGGCTTTTCAAGGTATAGGAAGTGTCTTATTTATTTACCTTGCGCAAAACAGAGGGATAGAAATTGCATTAAACAAAGGGCTTGAGTGTATTATTAAGAAAAAATACACGTATACAGCAAGACTTGATTGTGGAGATGTTTGCGTCTTAAATCGGTTTCATTTGCAGAAACATTTTTTAGAAGAACAGAGTAACATTTCCCTCGTTGGTAGTAATGTTAAATTTGTTGATACAAATGGTGTCTATCTTTACACTTTGAAAGTGCCAGAAAAAGATAAATTAATTAGGAAAAGGATGTATGTCAATGCAATGCACATACACCCATCTATTATGTTTCGAAATACTATCTTTTCTAAAATTGGTCTGTACCCAATAGAGTATCAAGCAGCAGAAGATTATGCCTTTTTTTTTAATGTCATGAACTCTTTTAAAGTTGCTAATATTAACAAGGTGCTAGTTCAGTGTGAAATTAACCCAAAAGGAATTTCTACTCTAATGAGGAAGAAACAAGCAAAAAATCGTATTAAAATAATACTAAAAAACTTTTATTTGGGTTTATACCCTATATATGGTTTGCTAAGAAGTTTACTTCTCTACATCATCCCATTATCAATTCTAATAAAAATAAAAAAAATAGTAAAAAATTGATCCAAAAAAAAATTGATTATTTTTTTGATATTGCAGTTGCATTATTATTATTTTCCTTGCCCTTTTCACTGGCAATCCCAAATATAATTTTAGGAGTTGTTTTTCTTTTGAGTTTTTTTAAAAACAAGGAAAGGTTATTTTCAAATACTTACATAAACCTCTTAGTTTTATTTATTTCATATTTACTGCTGAAAGCTTTTTTATTAAATTCTCTCATCAATAACATTCATATATACAAACACTTAATTACAATTCTAATCGTCAGTGTCTTATTGTTTAAGGTTAAAAACATTATTTTAGTTGTCAAAGGTTTTATTTTCGGTGTTTTTTTAGCAGTTCTTATTTCTAGTATAAAAATTTTCATCTTTTATTTAGAATGCAACCAACTTCCTTTTGGAAACACTTCTGATGTTGAAAATTTAATTTTAATAGACAGGCCATACTTTGGATTTATCTGTTTCTTAGCAATCGTTTTATTACATCTTCTTATTACGAAGACAAAAGATAGTATTAACAAAAAGAAATATCTGTTTCTTATAATTTTTATCACACTTTTTCTGTTTATTATAGTTGCGAGGCTTGCATTATTTTTGTCGTTTTCCTTTATTGCTATTCAGATACTTTTAAACGCTAAACTTTCAAAAACAAATTTGTTAACGGGTTTTTTATTATTGATCACAATATCCTTAAGTGTTTTGACCTTAAATGAAAATGTAAAAAATAGATTTCATATTAAGGATTCTTTTGAAAGCACAGTTAAGGTTTTGAAAAATCAAGAACCAAGATTTGTAATATGGGATTGCACCATTAATCAGCTAGAAGATATAGGTTTTCACTTTTTTACAGGGTATAAAAATCGAGCAGATATTCAATTTAATTTAAATGAATGTTACAAATCTATTATTACAAATAGCTCTAAAAAAGAATATTATTTAGCAACAAAATTTAACACTCATAATCAGTTTTTTGACATTTTTTTAAGTGGAGGATTAATTGGAGTTATATTATTTATAGCACTTTTTCTATGGGTTTTTTATTCATTTAGAAACAATTTTAGTGCAGTTTTTACTATGTCTGGCTTTGTTTTTTTTTTATTGGTAGAAAATTTATTTTTCAGACAATTAGGCGCCTATTTATTTGGAATTTTCATACCTTTATTTTATAATGTAATTCAAGCATATAATAAAGAAGATGAAATTAGATAAAACTATTTTGGTTATGGACTGGCTAGATGCTTATGCTGGTTCTGAACAAGTTGTTAAATATTTACATCAAGTTTATAAATTCGATAAATTGTACCTTCTTACAAATATTATGCCGCCAAAAAATATAAAAAAAATTTTTGGTGATGCCCCCGTTTTAATCAAGTCTACTAGTTTATCTCTATTCGGTAATAAATTTAGAATTGCATTACCTCTATTTCCCTTATTTTTAAAACAGTTAAAAATAAAAGAAGAGAACGCTTTAATTATAAGTGTTACCCACTCTGTCGTTAAAGGCGTCAGTTATAATAGTAATAACTCTAAGCATATTTCATATTTAGTAGCAAGAAACCTTAAATATGTATGGGAAGAAAAAGATTTATACTTTAAAGGATTTAAAAGATTAGGATCTTTTTTTATTCCATATTTGAGAAGGTTTGATGTTAAAATGTCTAAAAAACCTACTGCAATTTTTTCAGTATCAAATTTTGTTTCAGATTGGGCTAAAAGGAAATATAACAGAGAGATATTAACAATAAATCCTCCAGTAAATATTGATGATTTTGAGTTTGAGGCAAATAAAGAAAATTTTTATATTTCAGTTGGAAGGTTAGAGCCCTATAAAAGGTATGATATTTTAATAGATGCGTTTAATGAAAATGGCAAGAAATTAATAATCATCGGTGATGGATCTTTATTGGAATCCTTAAGGGAAAAAGCGAATAGTAATATCGAGTTTAAAGGGTTTTTATTTTCAGAAAAGTATAAAGATCTTTTAAAAAAAGCAAAAGCATTTATTTTCTGTGGAAAAGAAGATTTTGGGATTGCTTTATTAGAGCCTCAGGTTTGTGGAACACCAGTTATAGCATACGGAGATGGAGGTGCATTGGACATTGTTGTGGATAAGAAAACAGGAATTATTTATAATGATCAATCTGTTGATTCTTTAATAGATGCAATCGTTCTTTTTGAACAGTCAGTATTCGATTACGATATAATAAGAAAACATGCATTAGGCTTTTCTATTGAGAATTTTAAATTGAAATTTCAAGAAAGAGTATATGATGTATTAGGCAAAAGTTAATGAAAAAAAGATATTCTCATTTTATAAAACCAATTCAAATACTAATAGATACACTCGTAATTAATAGTGTTATTTATTATGTATCTGACAAGGAGTTTTTAAATGTTCATTTTCTTAGTTTCATTATCCTTTTTTGGTTGATTTCTTCTTATCTAACAAGATTTTATAATGTCTATCGGTTTACAAAAAACTTAAGAATTTTAACTTTACTAGCCAGGCAATTCTTTGTTTTTATCATGGGCTATTTCGCTTATTTTGGCGCTTTCAGGGAGGGAGCGATCATTAACAATCAATTTTTAATACTTGCGTCCATTCTATCTGCAATTATTTTTTTGAAATTTACAGCGCAATACTTATTGAAAAAATACAGAGCTATAGGGAATAATTATCGAACAACAGTTGTGTTGGGAGATGATGACACGACCAAAGAAGTCATTCAAGTTTTTAAAAGTAAAGCCAATCTAGGATATAAGTTTTTAGGATTTTTCTCGGATAAAAGCCACAGTGACCCCCTATATTTAGGAGGTTTCTCCCATATTTTCCAATATGTTGAAGAGACCTTTGTTGATGAAATTTATTGTTCTTTAACTCAATTGACCAACGAACAAATTAAAAAGATCAACAAATTTGCAAATGAAAAAGAGATTCTCTTAAAATTAATCCCAAATTCAAACGAACTTTATGGCAAAAACCAAAGTGTCGAATTTTACGATGATACTTTAATGGTGTTAAGTGTTAAGCGATTGCCTTTCGAGTTTACCGAAAATTTTTACATCAAAAGAGTATTTGATGTTGTTTTTTCTGTTTTTGTCTGTCTCTTTCTTTTGTCTTGGCTATGGCCAATTCTTTTTGTTTTAGTGAAATTAGAATCGAAAGGGCCGCTGCTTTTCAAACAAAAAAGAGAGGGAATCAATAGTTCAGAATTTGTTTGTTACAAGTTCAGGTCCATGAAAATGAATAAGCAATCAGGTAAATCTCATGTCACAAAGGATGACACAAGAGTAACCAGAATTGGGGCTTTTATGAGAAAAACAAGTATTGACGAACTCCCGCAGTTTTTAAATGTTTTATGGGGAGAGATGAGCGTTGTGGGTCCAAGACCACATCTAGAAAGCTTATCAATAGAGTATCAGAGAGATGTAGAAAACTATTTAAAAAGACATATTGTAAAACCAGGGATCACTGGTTTGGCTCAAGTTTCAGGGTATCGAGGAGAAATAAAGAAAAAGGCAGACATTAAGAACCGAATCCGTTTTGATATTTTTTACATAGAAAATTGGTCTTTTTTTCTCGATATCAAAATAATATTTAAGACAATATTAAATGTTTTTAAAGGTGAGGAAAAAGCGTACTAATGAGCTTCAAATATGAAATAACAGCCACCATTGTTTTGTATCATGAAGATATTGAGATGCTTCAAAGAACTGTGGGTTCTTTTTTAAAAATACCATTTAAAAAAAAATTGTTTTTAGTTGATAATTCAGCAACATGTAGTTTAAGTAGTTTTTTTATTCACAAAGAAATTGAATATATATTTCCGGAAAAAAATATAGGATTTGGAAAAGCACACAATTTAATTTTAGAAAAATTAAATTCAAAATATCACTTATTACTAAATCCGGATATTGAATTTATAGCTACTATAATACCGATTTTAATTTCCCAGTTAGAAAAGGATAAAGATGTTGCCTTTGCAACGCCAAAAGTCTTGTATCCCAATCACGAAAACCAATATGTTTGTAGAAGACACCCTACTTTCTTCGATTTGATAAATCGAAGAGTAAAGATATCCCCCAAGGCAATCTTTAAAAACGAATATAGAAATCAAGATCTTACAAAACCCATTTATCCCGATTTCATTCATGGATGTTTTATGCTTTTTAAAACAGCTATTTTTAAAGAATTAAAAGGATTCGACGAGCGTTATTTTCTTTATATGGAAGATGCCGATATTTGTAGAGAAATTGATAGGTTAGGGAAAAAGAAACTTTATTTTCCTGACGTACAAATTGTACATCATCATCAAAAAGGAAGTGCCAAGAATTTGAAGTTATTTTGGTATCATGCCTCCTCCGCCATTAAATACTTTTTAAAGTGGGGTTTTAACATTAAAAAGAATTTTTAAATATTAAATTGTCTTTCATTGAGAAGCTGTATTCAAAAGAATTTAAAATATATTTGCACCCACAACAACACAACAAAAAATGAATATTCTTATTTTAGGAGCTGGAGGTAGAGAGCACGCTTTTGCTTTAAAGCTTTCAGAAAGCAAAAAAATAAAACAACTTTTTGTAGCGCCAGGTAATGCTGGTACTGATGAAATTGCCATCAATGTAAACATCAATCCCACAGATTTTGGTGCAGTTAAAGAAACGGTATTAAAAAACGACATTAAAATGGTTGTTGTGGGGCCAGAAGCCCCTTTGGTAAATGGGATTCATGATTTCTTTTTGGCCGATAACGATTTGAAAGCGATTCCTGTAATTGGCCCTAAAAAAGACGGTGCTTTGTTAGAAGGAAGTAAAGATTTTTCAAAACAATTCATGCAAAAACATGGAATTCCAACAGCACGATACCAATCTTTTGCAAAAGAAAACCTTAAAGAAGGATTTACTTTTTTAGAAACCTTAACTCCACCTTATGTTTTAAAAGCAGATGGATTAGCAGGTGGAAAAGGTGTTTTAATTTTAAATGATTTAGCCGAGGCAAAAGCAGAATTAGAAGAAATGGTTTCCAATCAAAAGTTTGGAGCCGCTTCAGCGACGGTGGTTATTGAAGAATTTTTAAAAGGAATTGAGTTGTCTGTTTTTGTATTAACAGACGGGAATAGTTATAAAGTTTTACCCTCAGCAAAAGATTATAAAAGAATAGGAGAAGGAGATGTAGGTTTAAACACAGGAGGTATGGGAGCCATTTCTCCAGTTCCGTTTGCGGATCAAGCCTTTTTAGATAAAGTAGAAGCATTGGTGATAAAACCAACCATTGCCGGTTTGCAAAAAGACGGAATTGATTACAGAGGTTTCATCTTCATTGGTTTGATGAACGATGCTGGAAATCCATCTGTAGTAGAATACAACGTTCGAATGGGAGATCCAGAAACCGAAGCTGTTTTACCAAGAATTGAATCTGATTTATATGACTTATTTGAAGGTGTAGCCAAACAGACCTTACACGAAAAATCATTTTCTGTCACCCCTAAAACTGCAACAACGGTCATGTTGGTAGCTGGAGGATATCCAGAAGCGTATCAAAAAGGCAAAGCAATTTCGGTTGTCCAAAACATTGAAGACTCCATTATTTTTCATGCAGGAACAAAAAAAGAAAACGATAATGTGGTGTCAAATGGAGGTCGTGTAATGGCTGTTACTTCATTAGGAGATTCTATCGAAGAAGCTCTAGAAAAAACCTATGCGACTATCGAAAAGATTCAGTTTGAGGATATGAATTACAGAAAAGACATTGGATTTGATTTAATTTAAAATCAGGATTAGGTTGCCTTTTCTAATGTGAATGAAAATTCAGAACCTTTCCCAAATTCACTTTTCATTAAAATAATTTCGTTGTGAGCCTCTACAATATGTTTTACAATAGACAATCCTAATCCAGACCCTCCTTGTTCACGAGATCTACTTTGGTCTACTCGGTAAAAACGCTCAAACAAACGAGGTAAATACTCCTCCTTAATTCCTTCCCCATTATCGGTTACTTTTAGTTGAAATTTTTGATCGTTATAGGTGTCAATACTTACAATGGTGGTGCCGTTTGGTTTTCCATATTTTATTGAGTTTACAATAAGATTGATAAGTACTTGTTCAATTTTTTCAATATCCCCTTTTACAAAAACGGGGACTTCATATATTCGATCAAAGAGCAAAGTGATGTTTCTCTTTTTTGCTTTCATTTCTAATAAATCAAATACATTTTGAACCAATTCTAGAATGTTGAAATTTTCGATATTTAACTGTAGACCATCCGTTTCTAACTTGGCAATCATGTCTAAATCTTTGATAACAGCAACCAGTCTTTCAATGCCTTTATTGGCTCTGCTAAGATACTTTGTTCGAATTTCTTTGTCGTTAGCAGCACCCTCTATTAAAGTCAAAACATAGCCCTGTACCGTAAAAAGAGGTGTTTTTAGTTCGTGTGCTAAATTCCCTAAAAAATCACGCCTGAAAGAATCGATTTCTGTTAATGTCTGAATTTCTAGCTGTTTTCCTTCTACAAAATTTTGAACACTTTGAGAAAGAGATTCAATATCTGTAGTTACCGATTTCCTTTGAAACTCGTTGGTTTCGATGTTTGAAAACTCTTTATAAATGTTTTTAATTTTTCTGTAGATAAAATGTTCAGCTCTATATTGAATAATAAAAAAGGATAGTACAAAAAACAAAATAACAAAAATGAGTACTGAAAAACTGCCGAAAAATGGAACTATAAAATAATAACTGAGTGCTGCAATTATTACAGCAAGTAACGTTGAGTATAGCGAAGAAACCAGCGCGTATGTATATGTTTTTTTAAGTTTCATTAAGCCTTTTTTTAAAGATCTACATCTTCTAAAACAAATTTATAACCCACTCCTTTCACTGTTTTAAAATGATAGTCGCCAATTTTTTCGCGTAGTTTCCGAATGTGAACATCGATGGTTCTGCCTCCAACAACAACTTCATTTCCCCAAACAGTATCAAGAATTACTTCTCTTTTAAACACTTTTCCAGGTCTTGAAGTTAATAAAGAAAACAATTCAAATTCTTTTCTAGGCAAAGAAATCCTCTTTCCCGCCTTATAAACAACATATTCATCTCTATCTATTACGATATCTCCTATTTTAAAAGAAGTTTCCGTTTCAGACTTCAATCTTCTTAACAAAGATTTTACCTTACTTACTAAAACTTTTGGTTTTATCGGTTTTGTAATATAATCATCAGCACCCGCTTCATAGCCTGCAACTTGAGAATAGTCTTCCCCTCTTGCAGTTAAAAATGAGATAATGACATTGTCTAAAGATTTGATTTTCCGTATTTTTTCACATGCCTCAATCCCATCCATTTCTGGCATCATAATGTCTAACAAGATGAGTTGTGGAATGTTTTTCTTTGCAGATTTTACCCCTTCAATACCATTAGATGCAGTAAAAACCTGATATCCTTCATTTCTTAAGTTATAACCAACGATTTCTAAAATATCTGGTTCATCATCAACAAGAAGAATTTTAATTTCACTTTTATTCATATATCAAAAATAGGGATAAATAAATAACAATAAATCATACTTTACAATCATTTAACATTCCCGTACATTTTGTTAATAATAATGAGCATTTCCATAAAAAGGAACCCTTTATTTATAAATAAATTAAAAATACAATAATACATTATGACCATTACAGCCCTAAAATAAGAGTCAAATGAAACTTTCATGCTTTTTTTAATTGTATATTTGTTACCTATGTTAATTAAAAAATGTTATAATATGAAAAAAAATTACACGATTACAGTATTACTAACCCTTTGTTTCGGATTGACTTCGTTAGGGCAAGTCTTTATAACCGAGTTAGCTGATCCAAATGATGACGCAACAGCTCGTTATGTAGAAATATATAATGGAGGATCTACTTCTGTAGATTTAACAGGTTGGACTCTTAGAAGATATACAAATGGAAATGCGGATCCACAAACTACAGGCGAAGATTTGACTCCAATAGGTTCTTTAGACTCTGGGGCTTTTGCAATAATTGCAGCAAATGGAACCGCTTTTGAAGCAGCTTTTGGAATGACAGCAGATATCTCTGCTGGAACTGGTGGTTCTGCAGATAGCAACGGAGATGATCAAATCTATATTACAGATGCATCGGATGCCATTGTTGACTTTTTTGGAGTTGCTGGAGAAGACGGATCAGGAACAGGCCATGAGTTTGAAGACGGAAGAGCAGAACGAAAAGCTTCTGTTACTCAAGGAACTTCAACATGGGATGTAAACGAATGGAATATCGATAATGATGACGGAGTTGGAGACGGAGCTTTAGATGTTAACGGAGGTTTTGATCCAGGAGTATGGATTGGAGCAGCAACAGCAGGAGTTAAAGGCGAAAACTTAGTAACTCTAAATACGTATCCAAACCCTGCAAGTGATGTGTTGAATATCTCAGCACAAAATACGATTAATACTTTAGAGATCTTTAATGTTCTCGGACAAAAGGTGATCAACATGCAAGTAGAAAATACAAGTGCAGAAATTAATATTTCCAACTTAAACGCTGGAATCTATTTAATTAAGTATGAAATAAATAACAGTACAAGCACAAAGAAACTAGTGAAGAACTAAGTATTTATTAATAAACATAAAAAGGGTTGTATGAAAATACATCCCTTTTTTTATGAACTTTTATCCGAAAGCTCCGATTTCTTCGGAGTTTTTTTTATATTTATTACAAAAAGCACTATGAATTTGAAAACGAACCTTAAGAATATTTTATTCTTAGATATAGAAACAGTCCCTGAATTTGAAAACTGGTCTGAACTCCCTGAGGAGCAACAAGAACTGTTTGCAAAGAAAACTCAGTACCAAAGAAAAGAAGAGTTTACACCAGCAGCATTCTATGGTCGTGCAGGAATCTGGGCAGAATTTGGTAAAATTGTGTGTATTTCAGTAGGATATTTTACAGAAGTGTCCAAAGCGAAAAAACTAAGAATCACTTCTTTTTTTGGAGATGATGAAGCTAAAATTCTTATCGATTTTAAGGAGCTGTTAAGTACTCATTTTAGTCAGCAAAACAAAGTATTGTGTGCTCACAATGGAAAGGAATTTGATTTTCCGTTTATAGCAAGAAGAATGATTGTCCATAAAATAGAACTGCCTCAAAAGCTAAATCTATTTGGTAAAAAACCATGGGAAGTGCCACATTTAGACACCCTAGAATTGTGGAAATTTGGAGACTATAAACATTATACATCCTTAAAATTATTAACCTCCATTTTAGGAATCCCTTCCCCAAAAGACGATATCGATGGCAGTGAAGTAGCTAAGGTGTACTATCAAGAAAAAAACATTGATAGAATTGTAAAATACTGCGAGAAAGACACTATAGCAGTTGCGCAAGTACTCTTAAGGTTCAATAACGAAGGGTTGTTGAATGATGCAGACATTACGAGTGTTTAGTTGTGAAAAGAGACGATTTTAACCTTCTAATTTCATCGAAAGTTCTAACCAACGCTCTTCTTTTTGTTCTAATTTTTTGATAACGACTTCCAGTTCTTGAGACTTCGCTGCAATTTCATCCGTAGGAATTTCAACATTTAAAAATTGATTTTCAATCGATGCTTTGTTTTTTTGAAGTCTTCCAATTTCTGCTTCTAAGCCACCAAATTCTCTTTTTTCATCAAAATTTAAGGACACCGGTTTTTTCTTTTTTTCGACCACTTTTTCCGGTGTTTTTTTCTTTTCTACCTCTTTAGGAATAGATCCATCATAGGCTCTAAAGTCCGAGTAGTTTCCTGGGAAATTCTCGACAACACCTTCGCCTCTGAAAACAAATAGCGCATCCACAATTTTGTCCATAAAATAGCGATCGTGAGAAACTACTAATAAATTCCCAGGGTAATCTAACAAGAAGTTTTCCAAGACGTTTAAAGTGACAACATCCAAATCATTGGTTGGCTCATCTAAGATTAAAAAGTTAGGATTTTGAATTAAAACAGCACACAAGTACAGTCGCTTTTGTTCACCACCCGAAAGTCTTTCAACAAAATCATATTGTTTTTTCTTGTCAAACAAAAAACGTTCTAACAATTGCGAAGCAGATATTTTTCGCCCTTTGGTTAACGGAATAAACTCTCCAAACTCTTTGATAACTTCAATCACCTTTTGTCCAGGTTTTACATTAATTCCAGATTGTGTGTAATACCCAAATTTAACTGTTTCACCTACCGTAACCTTTCCACCGTCAAGAGGAGCAGTTTCTGTAATAATATTTAAAAAAGAAGATTTCCCAGTTCCGTTTTTACCAATAATTCCAACACGTTCTCCACGTTTAAAAATATAGTCAAATCCGTCTAATATCTTTTTATTACCATAGGATTTTTTCAATTTGTGAAGCTCTAAAATTTTACTTCCCAAACGTTCCATGTTAATTTCTAACTGAACCTGGTGATTCTGTCTTCTTTGGTGTGCTTTTTCTTTGATTTGATAAAAATCATCCGTTCTCGACTTCGATTTTGTGGTTCTTGCCTTTGGTTGTCTTCGCATCCAGTCCAATTCTTTTTTGAACAGACTTTTTGCTTTGCCTAAATTGGTAGCTTCTAAAGCCAAGCGTTCCTCTTTATTTTGAAGGTAATACGAATAATTCCCTTTATATTTATAAATGTTCCCCTCGTCCAATTCTATAATTTCATTACAAACACGCTCTAAGAAATAACGATCATGCGTTACCATGAACAGTGTAATTTTTTCTTTTGAAAAGAAAGCCTCTAGCCATTCAATCATTTCTAAGTCTAAATGATTCGTTGGTTCATCTAAAATTAATAAATCGGGTTTGTTAATTAAAACAATGGCCAAAGAAAGGCGTTTTTTTTGTCCTCCAGAAAGCGCTCCTACCTTTAACGTTAAGTCGTCTAATTTTAATTTTGATAAAATTTGACGGTATTGCGTTTCAAAATCCCATGCATTGTATTGCTCCATCAAATCAAAAGCAGTTTGAAAAGCGTCTGCATTTTCAGGGTTTTCTAAAGCTGCTTCATATTGTTTCACAACATTCAATACCGTATTGTCAGTCGCGAAAATAGTTTCCTCGATGGTAAGAGCAGGATTCAACTCCATGTTTTGAGCCAAATAAGCAATCGTAATTCCTTTCCTACTTACAACCTGACCGGAATCAGAAGTGTCTAGACCCGCAATAATATTTAAAATAGAAGTTTTTCCACTCCCGTTTTTAGCCACAAAAGCTATTTTTTGATCTTTGTTAATTCCGAAAGAAATGTCATCAAATAAAACACGTTCGCCGTAAGACTTAGAGATATTTTCTACTGTTAAGTAATTCAAAAGGTTGATTTTTAGGAATTACAAAGAAACAAAAAACCCGAACGTTAACTCGAGTTTTAAATGTATAAATTAAGTTATTTACCCCCGTTGTTTCTAGGCGTTGATTTTTTATGAAAAAGTTTTTGCTACATCAGAAAAAGAATAAAATTAAAAGCCTATTTTAGGCTTTCAAAAGCCCATGAATGCTAAACATTAAGAACCTTTCAATTTCGTTTCTTCAAAATAAGAAATTTGTATCGGCAGTTCATGATATTTCTTTTTCATTGTATAAAAATGAAATTTTAGGGATGGTAGGAGAATCTGGAAGTGGAAAATCGATTACAGCTTTAGCCCTTTTAGGACTATTGCCAAAAGGAGTCGCTAAAGTTGAGGGAGACATCTTCTACAATGAAGAAAATACAACTAAGTATTCAGAAAAAGTATTTCAGAAAATAAGAGGCCGTAAAATTGCTGTGATTTTCCAAGAACCAATGAGTTCTTTAAATCCAACACTAACATGCGGGTATCAAGTAGCAGAGATTTTACAACAACACACGAAACTTTCTAAACGTGAGATACATGCTGCTGTAATTTCTCTTTTTGAAAAAGTGAAATTACCCCGAGCAGAAAGCATTTACAAAGCATACCCCCATCAAATTAGTGGGGGTCAAAAACAACGGGTAATGATTGCCATGGCGATCGCCTGTAAGCCTGCAATTTTGATTGCTGACGAGCCAACAACAGCTTTAGACGTTACCGTGCAAAAGGAAATTATCTTGTTGTTGAAAGAATTGCAACAAGAATACGGCATGAGTATCCTTTTTATTACCCACGATTTAGCCTTAGTTTCTGAGATAGCAGATCGAGTGCTTGTTATGTATAAAGGTAAAATTGTTGAGCAAGGAAATACGAAGGACTTGTTTTTAAACCCGAAAGCAGATTACACCAAGGCATTAATCAACTCGAAACCAAGTTTAGAAGTACGGTTGCGCAAATTGCCAACGGTCAAGAATTTTATTGATAAAACTGTTGATCAGACCATTTATACGAATGTAGATAGGGCTAATTTACACGAAAAATTATATCAGAAAACACCACTTTTAGAGATTCATAATTTAGAAAAAGAGTTTATTTCCAAAGGATCCTGGTTTCAAAAAGACGAAGTTGTAAAGGCGGTAAATAATGTTTCCTTTCAAATTTTTGAAGGAGAAACACTGGGATTGGTTGGAGAATCTGGATGTGGAAAAACAACATTAGGAAGAACTATTTTACACCTAGAAAAAGCAACTTCTGGGCAGGTAATTTTTGAAGGAAATGACATCACACAATTATCGAAAGCAGCGGTAAAAAAACTTAGAAAAGACATTCAGATTATATTTCAAGATCCTTTTTCATCACTAAATCCAAGAATTACGGTTGGAAATGCTATTATAGAACCGATGAAGGTCCACGGCATTTTATCAAACAAAAAGGAAAGAATAGCTTATGTATTAGGCCTGTTAAAAAAAGTTGGCTTAGAAGAAAGTCATTTTAACAGATATCCACACGAATTTTCGGGAGGACAAAGGCAACGAATTGGAATTGCAAGAACCATTGCATTGCAGCCGAAGCTAATTATTTGTGATGAGTCGGTTTCTGCTTTAGATGTTTCTGTACAAGCTCAGGTTTTGAACTTATTGAATGAATTAAAAGCAACGTATAATTTCACGTATATTTTTATTTCACACGATCTATCAGTTGTAAAGTACATGTCAGACCAATTGGTGGTCATGAACCAAGGAGAGATTGAAGAGATTGGAGATGCAGATATTATTTACAAAGCACCAAAAACAGCGTATACCAAAACACTTATTGCCGCAATCCCTAAGGGGATTTAGCCTTTTTTTAATCTCTCAATAAGTGGTATATTGCATCCTGATAATTTGAAAGAAAATACCTATGAAAATAATTGTACCAATGGCCGGAATTGGGTCACGTTTAAGACCTCATACACTTACAATACCGAAACCTTTAACTGTAATTGCAGGGAAACCAATCGTACAACGTTTGGTGGAAGATATTACAGCTGTTGTAGATCAAAAAATTGACGAAATAGCTTTTATAATTGGACCTGTAGCAAAAGGGTTTCCAGCAGACACAAAAGAAAATTTATTAAAAATTGCAGCAGAATTAGGCACTAAAGGATCTGTATATATTCAAGAAGAAGCATTAGGAACTGCACATGCACTTTATTGCGCAAAAGACTCTTTGAGTGGCCCTTGTGTTGTTGCATATGCAGATACATTATTTAAAGCAGATTTTAAATTAGACGCAAGTGCAGATGGCGCCATCTGGGTAAAGCAAGTGGAAGACCCAAGTGCTTTTGGAGTTGTAAAAGTAGAAGGTGGATTTATTACCGATTTTATAGAAAAACCAAAGGATTTTGTCTCAGATTTAGCAATTATTGGAATTTATTATTTTAAAGATGGAGATCGTGTAAGAAAGGAAGTTGAATATTTAGTTGACAACGATTTAAAAGAGAATAACGAATACCAATTAACAAATGTTTTAGAAACACTAAAAAGAGAAGGCGCAAACTTTATCCCAGGAAAAGTAGATGCTTGGATGGATTGTGGTAAAAAAGACCCTACTGTAGACACCAACAAACAAGTGCTAAGTTTTGAGCATGATGCAGGAAATAATTTGGTTTCTAAAGATGTTGTTTTAGACAATTCAACAATTATTCAACCCTGTTTTATTGGTGCGAACGTAGTATTAAAAAACACAAAAATTGGACCTTATGTCTCTATTGGAGCAAATAGTGTTGTTTCAGACTCTACCATTAAAAACTCGTTAATTCAATCAAATGTAGTTATAAAAAATGCAGATTTAGAGTTGGCAATGATTGGAAATCACGCCAAATACAACGGAAAATACACTTCTGTAAGTATTGGCGACTACACCGAATTACTGTAAATGAATTTTAGAAAAAAGAGCAAAGAAAAAAGAGAGATAAAGCGTTCTATTAAAAGTGTGCTTGTTCTTTGTTCTATGTTCTTTTTGCTTTTTTCTACGCACACTTTCGCACAAGATAGCATTGCTTTTCCAAAAGATTTAAATGAAGAAAAAGAATTAAAATTTCAACACTACTTTTTCAAAGCATTGTCCCAAAAATCGATTCGTAATTTTCAAAAAGCAATTGATAATTTAGAAAGTTGTAACCAAATATTACCAAATGATGTTGCTGTTTTCTTTGAGTTTTCTAAGAATTATTATGCGTTAAATCAAATAGAATTATCCAAAGAATATATTGATAGAGCTTTGGAAAAAGATCCACAAAATAGTTGGATGTTAGAGCATTTGGTAGCTGTCTTGCAAAGAAGTAACAATTATGCCAAGGCTATTGAAATACAACTTGATCTTATTAATCAAAAGCCTAAAAACACGAATCTAAAAGAAGGATTAGTAAGGCTGTATCTTCGGAACAATCAACCAGAAAAAGCACTTATGACCTTAAACGGAATTAAGAACCAAAACGGATCAACAGCATCCCTGCAAAATCTAAAAAAGGCGTTAGAAAACAGAAAGTCAAGATTTACAAAAGAAGAGGAACCGACGAAACTAACTTCTTCTCAAGCAAAGTTTGATTTTGATAGAACCTATCTATCTCTAGAACGGTTATTGAAAAACTCTAATAATGAAGTAGTTTTATTAAAATATAGCAAACAAGGAATTCAGCGTTTTCCAGCCCAACCTTATGTATATTTGGTGCAAGGAAAAATATTGAATCATCAGAAAGCGTACAAAAATGCGTTATCCATATTGAAAAGTGGTATTGACTTTGTTATTGAAAATGAAATGGAACAAGTTTTTTTTAGGGAAATTGCAAAATCATACAAAGGTTTAGGAAACTTAAAAGAAGAGAAAAAGTATTTAAATAAATTAAATAAAGACTAAAGTAGATGAAACACCTTTTTCAAATATGCGTTCTTTTACTGCTTTTTACATCCTGTGGTACTAGTAAAAGAGTGATTGATGCCAATGCAATTGCAGAAAAAATGTCTGCGAGAAAAGTTGCAAGAAAGCATTTTGCAGTTAATTTTGATAAAAAAACGATTGCAGCAAAAGTAAAAGTGAAGTTTGACAACGGCAAAACAAAAGAAAGTGTTTCTGTTACTTTACGTATCGTAAAAGATGAAGTTATCTGGTTAAAAGTGACAAAATTTATCACTATTTTAAAAGTAAAAATAACACCTACAAGTGTGCAGTATTACTCTCCTTTTTTTAAAAATTATTATGAAGGAGATTTTTCAAGTTTAGCGCAACTTTTTGGGACTGAAATTAATTTTGAACAATTGCAAAATATACTTTTAGGACAAGCAATACAGAATGTGAAAAAGCAAAAACAGGAACTCGAAATAAAGAACAATGTCTTTTTACTATCTCCAAAAGTACAATCAAATTTGTTTAAGGTCTTCTATTCGGTAAACCCTTCACATTTTAAGTTACAGAAACAACAGATCATAAACCTCAAAAAACAACAACAATTAGATATTTTATATTCTAATTATAAGATGATTGAAGGCGAAGTTTTTCCAACAAAAATTAGCATTAAAGCAAAACAAAAGAAGAAATATACGAATATAGACCTAACGTTTAAAACGGTTAAATTGAACACAGCGATTAATACCTCTTTCAGGATTCCAGCAAATTATAAACGCCTCAATTTATAATGATCAGACAACGGTTTTACATTCCATTCCTAATTTTCTTATTAAGTACAGTTTGCATTTCTGGGCAAACTAGAAAGCAGTTAGAAACACAACGAAAGAAATTAAATCTCAAGATTAAACAGGTAAATAAGTTGCTTTTTGAGGCTAAGAACGATCAAAAAAATGCGTTAGAAAATTTAAAAGACCTCAACCAAAAAATTGATGTTCGAGAGAAATTGATTGAAACAATTCATCTAGAAGTCAAACTCCTTTCTAATGAAATTGCTTCTAATGAAAAAAAAATAGCGAAATTCAATAAGCGCCTAGAGATCTTGAAAAAGGATTATGCAGCGATGATTTTTAAATCATATAAGAGTAAATCTCAACAAAGTAGAACGATGTTTTTGTTGTCTTCTCGCAATTTTAGACAAGCCTATAAGCGTTTGGAATATATGAAACAATATGCTTCTTTTCGGAAAAAACAAGGCGAAGAAATAATCATACAAACAGATCTTGTAAAGCAATTTGTATCTTCTTTGAATTTACAAAAACAGGAAAAAGATACGCTAATTTTATCTGAAAACGAACAGAAAAACAAGATCGAGGATGATAAAAAAAGTCAACAAAAACTTGTTTCTGAAATTCAAAAGAAAGAAAAAAAATACAAGAGCGAACTTCGAAAATCGATCCGAGAAGAAAAAAAAGTTGCAAAAAAAATAGACAAATTAATTAGAGCAGCCATTGCACGCGCGAACAAAAAAGCAAAAGTAAGTCAAACTAAAACCAAGAAAAACGAATTTATTCTAAGTCCAGAAGCAAAAGCTTTAGCAGCAAAATTTGAATTGAACAAAGGAAAGCTACCCTGGCCATTAAGAGAGAGTTTGGTAACTAGGCGTTTTGGAAAACAGCCTCATCCTACATTTAGCGGAATCACAATAAATAGTTCTGGTTTGCATTTAGTAACAAAAAAAGGAGCTTACGCATCCGCTATTTTTGGAGGTACTGTTTTGGCGATTCAATTAACAACCGAGAGGAAAAAGAATGTTTTAGTGCAGCACGGTAATTATATTACAGCCTACAACAACTTAGAAAACTCATTGGTTAAAATGGGCGATAAAGTATCAACTGGCCAAGATTTAGGAAAAGTATATACCGATAAAGTTACTGGAAAATCAATATTGATCTTTTTATTGTTTAAAAATACGAAGCGGTTAAACCCAGCCTCTTGGATGCTTAAGCGATAAATTATCGCTTCATCACTTTTTTAATAATATTCTTTCCTGTGATTGTGGCTGTTGTAATTACGCCAGAAAATAATGCTGCAGCAACTCCTGCAGTAATAATATCTTGACCCGTTAAGTAAAAATTCTTAATTGGGGTTTTCGGTTTTAAGAAACGCTGTCTAAAACGTTTTGGTGTATGGTCTAAGCCATAAATTTCTCCTTCCTGATAATTGATAAAATGCTTTGTCGTTAAAGGAGTAGAAAGCTCATAATGTTCAATCTTTCCTTTTAGATGCGGGAGTTGTTTGTATAATTCATTCAGTAAGCGTTGCGCAATTTTTTCTTTCATAGCAGCATAGGTTTCATCTCGTTTCATCCAGTTAGAATCCTTCCACTTGTCAAAAGGTTCGTACGGCAATAATGTGATGATATCTATGGTACTTTTTCCTGGATACCGATTAGACCAATCTGGATCTTTTACCGATGGAAAAGAAATGTATACCACTGGAAAATCTGACTCTAAATCTTTTACATAATTATCGATTGCAGTGTCATGATCTATTTTATCTGGATAAATCCAATAGTTTGTTTTTGGCAATTTCAGTTCTTCTGTAGAACCTTTTAATCCGATATATAAACAGGCATGAGAAACAGATCGCTTTACTGTTTTTAGTTGTTCTTTTAATTGATGTTTTTTTACAATTTGCTTTGGAAGTAATTTGTCATAGGTGGTCATAATTCCTGCGCCAGAAATAATGTTTTTTGCAGAAAACATCTTCCCATCCATCATTTTCACTCCAATAGCGCTGTTTTTATTGACAATAACTTCATCTACTTCCGCACTTATTAAAATAGTACCTCCTGCATTTTCGATTACTTTATCAACAGTAGCTGCAATTCTAGAAGAGCCTCCAATAGGAAAGCTTCCACCAGAAAAATAATGACGAGCAACGGCAGCATGCATTACAAAACTACTTTGTTTTGGCGGCAAACCATAATCGCCATATTGTGCAGAAAGCACCTTTATTAATGTTTCGTTTTTGGTGATAGATCTTAGAACCTCATCGGTTGTTTTGTCAGAAAATGCATAAAACTTTTTTCTCAGTTTACCACCAATTAAAGCACTTAGCATAGGGGGTAGTGCTTTGTCCATATAAAACCCCTTACTGGTTTTAACAGCAGCAAAAACCAAATCAACATAGGCTGCAATAGCTTCTTTTTCATCAGGAAAATAACTACCCATTTTGTCTTTAAAACTCTGCACCCCTTTGACAAAGTCATATGATTTGTCTCCAATAATAATTTTATCATATACTTCACCCATGTCAGCCCATTTAAGCTGGTCATCAGAAATATAGTCAAATAAATTTTTTATGATTGCACCTTCCCTTTGTACCTCGCCAATATAATGGATACCAACGTCCCATTCAAACCCTTTTCTTTTAAAAACATGTGTAAATCCGCCAGCAATATAATGGCGTTCTAAAACCAACACTTTCTGACCTTCTTTTGCAAGAATTGCTGCCGAGGTTAAACTCCCCATTCCCGAACCTATAATGATGGTATCGTACTGTTCTGCTAAGACCGGTTTTTTCTTATAAGATTGAATCATTTTTAAAATTGAGGTGTCTTAGGCTAAAATACAATCTTAAAATTTGGAAAGAATTTTAATTGGCTTCGTATTTAATGGTCTTTTCTAAAATGACAGAATTTGGAACCGTAATTAATTCTTTATTTTCTGTGATTAGGGTGATAAAAAAAGCACTAATATCTTTGATTTCCCCTTTGATATCATTGTCTTTTTCTAGGATTGTGATAGTGTCACCAATTTTTACTGGATAATTTATAAAAATAATAATTCCCGCAGTAATGTTTGATAAAATAGACCATTGTGCAAAAAAAGCAATTCCAAGAACTGTTAAAAAAGAGGAAATAAACAGTAATAATTCATTCTTGTTAACACCCCAAATAAAAGAAACGATCACAATCATTGATGAATAAATTAATATGGATGCAATTCTATTGATCACAATAATTCTCGCTTTTTGAAAGCCAAACTTTATTTGAATTTTTTTTAGAGAGAGTGCAATTAAATAGCGAATAAGTAGTGCAATTAAAAGAATCGTTATCGATTCAATTATTTTGAAATTATTTAAGACCATAATATTAATGTATTAAATAAATAAAGCTTTTAATTCAGAAGCATCTGCTGGGTTTAGTTTTCCAGCCAGAATTAAACTCAATTGTTTTCTTCTTAAAGCGCCTTCAAAACGTTCTTTTTCCAAATCCGTTTCTGGAGTAATTTGTTCAATTTCTACAGGTTTTCCAGTCTCGTCAACAGCCACAAAGGTATAAATGCCTTCGTTTACTTTTGTTTTTTCTCCAGATTGTCTGTCTTCTATCCAAACATCTGCAAAAATTTCCATAGAAGATTTAAAAGCACGCGATACTTTTGCTTCTACAGTTACAACACTTCCAACGGGTACAGATTTGTTAAAGGCAACATGATTGACAGATGCAGTTACCACAATTCTTCTGGAATGACGCCTTGCTGCAATACTACAAGCACGGTCCATTCGGGCTAATAATTCGCCACCAAAAAGATTGTCCAAATAATTGGTTTCTCCAGGTAAAACCAAATCGGTTAATATCGTTAACGATTCTGAAGGTGTTTTTGCGTTCATAAGTGTTTTTTTGCCAAAGGTAAGAATCGCTTAGTAACGAACGATGGAATTAAACGAAAATGCACTTATGAGTTTTAGAATTTTTTGGCTAAAATCCAAGCATCTTCAGAAACTTTTTTCTTTATCTCTATAAGAGTTACAAGCGCCTCTTTACGAGAGTGAAAGCTATCGAAAGCAACTTGAGTAAGACCCCATTTATTCAATCCTAAAATGGAAGCGTTAAAGCCTTTCTTTTTTAATTGGGATAACTTCTTTTGTGCATTTTCGGGAAACTGAAAAGCACCAGCTACTACATGAAAAGATTTCTGCGTTTCTTTGGTTACTTGTAATGAAATTGTTGGGAGTGGGCTTGAAATAACAAACGTAGCGGTTTGTATTTTTCTCTCTAATGCTTCCTTATGTGAAGCATACATTTGTTCTTGCTGTCTTTCTTGATACCCATTTCGAACAATAAACCCTAGAGATAACAAAACAACAGCCGCTGCTGCATATTTAGCAAATAAAGGAATGACAGATTTGCTTTTGCTTGCATGAACTGGGTGTTTTATCGCTGGCGATGAAACCGTAGATAAGCCAAAAGAATTTGTTAAGAAATTATGCTCTTTTTGAGGTTCAAAAATCAACTGTTTTTCTTCATTGAAAGCGAGTGCTCCAATATTTTCAAAAACAACAGCACCGTTTTTTAAAGATTCGTTCCAAGAAGCAACACTTGCATTGATTTTTACAAGGGCTTTTTCAAAAGGAATATTTTCTACCGAGGCAATATAGTTTACCACTAAGCCATCGTTTTGCGTTAAATGTGCATTGAATGTTATTTGCTTTGTTGGTGGGTAAAAATCATGGGTGAGCGTATTGACTTTTGCGCCAATCTTATTCGTAATAAAACCACCAAAATTGGGTACAATTACACAATCATACCTATACAATAAATCGTTGATGTATTTTTCTACTGTCATATACACAAATATAGGAAATTTGTAAAGCCGTAAAAGCCGTTGGAATAAAAATTATTAACAATTTTTTTATATCTTGGTATTCAAATTGTTGCCTTTTGGAAGAAGAAAAATTATTGGCAATCTTACGGTTGCAAAGAAGCAAAGCTGTTGGCGATATTTTGGCCAAAAAACTCATCGTACAAGTTGGAGACGTTGCACAAATATTTAAAGAAAAAAAGACCACTTTAGCGAAAATAAATGGGATTGGAAACCATGTTTTAAACCATTTATTTGATACAACCAATATCTTGAAGGCGGAGCAAGAGTTTCAATACATTCAAGAAAAAAACCTTCAATACTCTTATTTTTTAGAGGATGATTATCCAAGAAACCTCCTGAATTGTATTGATGCACCTATTCTCATTTTTAGAGACGGGAGTATCGATCTTGCGAATGATAAAATTATATCGATTGTTGGAACAAGAAACATGAGTGCTTATGGCCGAGATTTTTGCAATCAACTTATCAAAGAATTATCAATTTACAATCCTATAATTGTAAGTGGTTTTGCTTATGGAGTTGATATTTGTGCCCACAAAGCCGCTATAAAAAACAACTTACAAACAATTGCAGTTTTAGCACATGGTTTTGAACATATCTATCCAAAAGTGCATAAAAAATACATCCATCAAGTCAACGAAAAAGGAGGATTTATAACCGAATTTTGGCATGATGATCCACCACAACGTGAAAATTTCTTAAAAAGAAACCGGATTGTTGCTGGTATTTCTAAAGCAACAATTATCATAGAATCGGCAGAAAAAGGGGGGTCTTTGGTAACGGCCGACATCGCCAGTTCTTATGATAGAGATGTTTTTGCTTTGCCCGGAAGAGCATCAGATATGTACAGCAAAGGCTGTAATAATCTGATAAAAAACAACAAAGCCGATGTTGTAACAGCTGCATCAGATATTATAAAAATGCTAAATTGGGATTTGCAAGAAAAACCAACATCAATTCAAAAACAATTATTCCTTGAATTGAATGAAAACGAACAAAAAATTCATGATTTTTTACATGTAAAAGGACAACAGGTTATGGATGTCATTTCATTAGAATGTAATATTCCAGTATTCCAACTTTCATCCTTATTGTTGCAACTAGAAATGAAAGGTGTTTTAAAACCTTTGCCAGGGAAGTTGTTTGAACTGATTTAATTATCCTTATTTTTGAGCAAAATCAATAGAAAGATGGCGGTAGAAAAAAAATTGATGTCTAAGAAAAAACCAACATTTCCAATCAACGAAATGTTGGGGAAGTATTTATTGAAATACAATAGAACAATAAAAATTCCTATTTTCTATGATGATTTATTACGCTTTCAAGGCTCAATTACGGTGTATGATAAAAATGATGAAGACACTCTTTGGATTCGAACTTACTATTCAGAATTTGACAGACAAGAAATTGACAAAAGTTTAAAGAAAATATACACCATGTTGCATTCTGATGGTAACGATGCAACTATTCCTTTTTTAAATGTGGATGCAATTGACTATTGTACCTTTGGAAACTCCAAGCCGTTTCGTATTAAAATTAGAAATATTTTAAATGATAATTACACCTATTTTTATGTAAAAAAAGCAGATGCTTCACGGGTTTATGGATTAGAATTAGAGCATATTTTGTCTCCCCACAATATGAATTTTTTAGTGTACAAAGACACCCTAATTGAAGAACACATTGCCGGAATCCCTGGAGACGATTTTATCAAAGATTTTTTGCCAAAATGTACAGAAGCAGAAAAATCTCAAATCGCAAAAGAATTTGTAAAGTTTAAAGAACGTTGTCTAATTCGCTTGTTGGGAGATATGCGTTCTTACAATTATGTGATTATTCCAACACATGATTTTGATCAAATTATCTATAAAATTAGAGCTATCGATTTTGATCAACAATCTTTTGAAGGGAACTTAAAAGTTTACAATCTTCAGTTTATGAGAGAGAACTTTAAAATTGTAGAGATGGTGAGTAAAAAATTGGATAACAATTCGATCATACAGTATAAAATAGAAGAGCGTTCTTTTATGGCAAAAAGAATGATTGCAGCACCAAGAAGAGCGGCTCGTTTGATAAAGTGCATGAAGCAGGACACTATTTCTTATCCAGACAACGTTCAACTGTTAAAAAAACAGTTAATTAAATATGTTGGAGATGTGAAGTTTAAAGACTGTGAAAATATGGGAGAAATTTTAGAGACAATCCTCGATTTTGTAAAACGAAACTATTTAGATATTAGCAACAAAGATTTGTTTTGAGGTTAAGTCCCTTTTTGTTTTTTTTCAAATTTTTGAATTTACTTTTCCATTCCTGCCCAGATAGAAATCTAAATTACTTTTTCTTTCGAACACTTTCAATAATAACCGTTAATAAAATCAAGCTTCCTCCAACATAGGTGTTGAAATGCGGAACTTCATTTAAAAAAATTACTGCCAAACCAATTCCGAAGATAGGCTGTAAACTACTAATAATGGTGGTTGTGGTTGCTGAGAAAAATTTTAAAGAATGCAACATCAGGCTATGTCCAATAGCGGTTGTTAAAAGTGCTAATAAGACCAAAAAAGGAAGCTGACTTTGCAGCCCTTTGAGATCCATGAAAAACAAGGTTGGCAATAGTAAAATCGTAATAATAACGGTTTGATAGAACATGAGCATGGTTCCGTTATAATTGGCAACATGTTTCTTCAAGATCAGAATTCGAATGGCATAACAAAGCGCTGAAAATACTCCAAATAAAATTCCTTTTATCTGCGTGCTTTCAAAATTAAATTCAGGCACTAAAAAAGACAGTCCACCTAAGATAAGGAGTCCTAATACAAGGTAAATCTGGTTAAATTTTACTTTCAAAAAGAAAGGTTCTAATAATGCCGTTATAATGGGAAAGGTGTATAAAGATAATACACCCAAAGCAACATTAGAAAGTTTTAAGGCATAAAAATAAGTCACCCAATGCGCTGCCATAAAAACCCCACTCATAAAAAAAGGCAGGTATTCTTTTTTAGAGTGTATGCGTAAATCGATTTTTTTGTAGGTACAGTAAATATATAAAAAAACCATTGCCAAAGAAGCTCGAAACCATATAATAACTTCAGTAGGTAGTGCTATGTATTTTCCCAAAACCCCTGAAGTGCTTATAAAAAGTGTTGCTAATAATAAATTGGAGATGTTTTTGAGGTTTGAATTTTGCAAGACTTATATTTTTTGTAAAATGGCTAAAGCCGTTTTTACCGAATCAATTGTGATAAAAGTAATTAAGAGGCGTAAACCATTTTTAGTTTCCTTTTCTTTCATAACACAGCTTTTTCCATTTTTCTGTACGTATTTCAACATTTTCGTGAAGGCTTTTGTTTGATAAAAATCACTCTGTTGATTGGCTACAAAATAGCCAAGCATTCTTTTTTGTTTTAAAATAATTTTCTCCAAACCTAACGCCTTTGCCAGCCATTTTATTCTCACAGAATCCAAAAGATCACTAACTTCATTTGGTATTTTCCCAAATCGATCTACAATTTCTGTTTCAAAAATGGTCAATTCTTCTTCACTTTCTAACGTTCCTAGTTTATTGTACAAACTCAATCTTTCTGTGATTGAATTCACATAATCATCGGGAAATAAAATTTCAAAATCGGTGTCAATTTGTACTTCTTTGACAAATTCTTTTGGTTTGGATAGATCTTTTGGGTACAACTCTTTAAACTCGTTTTCTTTCAACTCATCGATGGCTTCTTTTAGAATTTTTTGATA
>TARA_B110000238_G_scaffold200657_1_pt1 | contig 27780 bp, 23 predicted proteins | sample TARA_B110000238 | Tara Oceans TARA_B110000238 (sample SAMEA4397569) | marine metagenome | biome: Polar Biome; feature: [SRF] surface water layer (ENVO:00010504); material: water (ENVO:00002006), including particulate matter (ENVO:01000060) such as... | depth 5 m | reverse complement strand
ATCTTGTTTCTTCTAATGAAATAGAATTAGAGCTTTACGAGTCAATCGCTTTGGGAGACGGGTATCAAGCGAATAATCCTTGGCTACAAGAACTGCCTGATCCACTTACAAGAGCATGTTGGGATAATTATTTAACAATTTCTTCTCATACCGCAGAACAGTTAGGGTTATTAAATTGGAATGTATCAAACGGAGCATTAAATGGAAGTCTTGTGGATATAACATCTGATGATGTTGTGTTAAGAAATGTGCCAGTAATGATTAATCCAGGTCAAGCGCGCTCAACAGTGGGAATGGCAATTGGATATGGTCGAACTAAAGCAGGTAAGGCTGGTGATAATGTAGGGTTTAATGCATATCCATTTACAAATAAAAAAACCATTAATATTGAAAAAGTTGAGGGAGAATATGAGTTTGCTTCAATTCAGCTTCATCATACAATGATGGGTAGAGATATAGTAAAAGAGACAACATTAGCTGACTATATAAAAGATCCTTCTTCTGGAAATCACAGAGAAACATATGCAACTTATAAAGGAAAATTAACTGCTGATAAAGTATCCTTATATGATGAGCATGATTTAGAACATGGACATTTTTGGAATCTTTCTATTGATCTTACCGCTTGTATTGGCTGTGGGGAATGTGTTATTTCTTGTCAAGCAGAAAATAATATTCCTGTTGTAGGTAAAGCTGAAGTAAGAAATAGTAGAGATATGCATTGGATGAGAATTGATAGATACTTCTCATCAGATATGACTGAAGAGCTTTCTGCAGAACAAAAAATTTCTATGATCGATATGTTTTCTGAAATGGAAGAACCATCAGAAAACCCTGAAGTTGTCTTTCAGCCTGTTATGTGTATGCATTGTAATCATGCACCATGCGAAAATGTTTGTCCAGTTGCTGCAACTACCCACAGTAATGAAGGGTTAAACCAGATGACATACAATAGATGTGTTGGTACAAGATACTGCGCAAATAACTGTCCTTATAAAGTTAGAAGGTTTAATTGGTTCCAATACTCAGATAATGATAAGTTTGATTTTAATATGAATGATGATTATGGGAAGATGGTTTTAAATCCTGATGTTGTTGTTAGATCTAGAGGAGTTATTGAAAAATGCAGTATGTGTATTCAGAAAATCCAAGAACTTAAGTTAAATGCTAAGAAAAGTGGCAAGCCTATTGAAGATAAAGATGCTCAAACTGTTTGTGCTTCTTCTTGTTCGACAAATGCTATAGTTTTTGGAGATTCAAATAATAAAGAGAGTTTAGTTTCAAAATTAAGAACTGATGAAAGAGCTTATGATTTATTAGATCATTTAAATGTTAGGCCTTCAGTGTTTTATCAAACTAAGATAAGAAATAAAGCATAATGCATAAAGAATCAGAAATTAGAGATCCGTTAATTCTTGGTAACAAAACTTATCATGATATAACAAGAGATATTGCTAGACCTGTTGAAGGAAAGGCAAATAAGTACTGGTGGATTTTATTTGGCTTGTCTGTCTTTTTGTTTTTATGGGGTGTAGGATGTATGGCGTATACAATAGGAACAGGTATTGGAGCTTGGGGTTTAAATAAAACAGTTAACTGGGCTTGGGATATTACTAATTTTGTTTGGTGGATTGGTATTGGACATGCCGGTACATTAATTTCTGCAGTTCTTCTATTATTCCGTCAAAAATGGAGGATGGCAATTAATAGATCCGCAGAGGCAATGACAATTTTTGGCGTTGTTCAAGCTGGCCTTTTTCCTTTAATTCACATGGGTAGACCTTGGTTAGCTTATTGGGTTTTTCCTTTTCCAAATGAATATGGTCCACTTTGGCAAAACTTTAATTCTCCTCTTTTATGGGATGTTTTTGCTATATCAACTTACCTTACTGTTTCGACTGTCTTTTGGTATATAGGTCTAATACCAGATTTTGCAATGATTAGAGATAGAATGAGTAAGACTATCAGTCCAATGAAAAAGAAACTATATACTTTACTTGCATTTGGATGGAGCGGTCGAGCGAAGCATTGGCAAAGATTTGAGGAAGTATCTCTTGTACTTGCAGGATTAGCAACTCCATTAGTTTTTTCAGTTCACTCTATTGTAAGTATGGACTTTGCTACTTCAATAATCCCTGGTTGGCATACAACAATATTTCCTCCGTATTTTGTTCTTGGAGCACTTTTTTCTGGATTTGCTATGGTTGAGACTTTACTAATTATTATGCGTAAGGTGGTTAATTTAGAAGCATATATTACAATAAAGCATATTGAATATATGAATGTTATTATTCTTTTCACAGGCTCTTTAGTTGGTACAGCATATATTACAGAGCTATTTATGGCTTGGTATTCAGGGGTAGCTTTTGAGCAGTATGCGTTTATAAATAGAGCAACTGGTCCTTACTGGTGGGCTTATATGGCTATGATGTCATGTAATGTGATTATTCCTCAATTATATTGGATTAAAAAAGTTAGAACATCTTTTATCGCAACATTTATTCTATCAATCTTTGTAAATATAGGTATGTGGTTTGAGCGTTTTGTGATTATTGTCACATCGTTACATAGAGATTTTCTTCCATCATCTTGGACGATGTTCTCTCCTACATTTATTGATATTGGAATATTCCTTGGAACAATTGGATTCTTTTTTACACTATTTTTGATGTACGCTAGAACATTCCCTGTTGTTGCACAGGCAGAATTAAAAACAATTTTAAAATCTTCAGGGTCTGAATATAAAAATAAGAGTCATGAATAAAAAAGTATTATATGCTATTTTCGATGATGAAGAGATTTTATTAAAATCTGTAAAAGAACTTAGATCTAAGGATATAGCAATTGAAGAGGTATATAGTCCTTTTCCAGTTCACGGTTTAGATCATGCACTTGGATTTAAAGAAACTAGAATGGCTATTACAGCATTTATATATGGATGTGTTGGTCTTGCATTTGGAGCATTATTAATTTACTATATTATGATTTCTGGAGTTGGAAAAAGTTGGCCAATGAATATTGGTGGAAAACCAAATTGGACTTTTTATCATAATTTTCCAGCTTTTGTTCCTATAATGTTTGAATGTACTGTTCTTTTCGCTGGTCACTTAATGGCATTAACTTATTTTTTTAGAAATCAATTGTACCCTGGAGCAACTACAACTAGCCCTGACCCAAGAACTACAGATGATAAGTTTTTAATGGAAATTGTTGTTGATGGTGATGATAAAGAAATGAGAAAACTCTTATCTGATACTGGAGCTTCAGAAATTAATGAAAAAGATTCTAATGATAAATAGAGTAATTTTATTTCTTGCATTTATATTAATTGTTTCATCTTGTTCAAATCCTGGACCAGGATATGAATTTATGCCTAATATGTATAGGTCGCCTTCTTTGGAAACTTATGGTCAGAACTCTGTCTTTGAAGATAGTTCAAATGCGCGTCTTCCTGTTAAAGGAACAATTGCTAGAAATTATCTATCAACATTTTATTATGAAGGCTCTCTGCAAGGGTATTTAGAGGCAGGAGAAAATGCAGTTAACCCTTTTCTTAATGATGAAGTAAATATTGAGGAAGGTAAAAAATTATATTCCATGTTTTGTCAACACTGTCATGGAGAATTTGGTGCAGGCGGAGGGTCAATAACCCATCCTGTTTATTCTGCTATTCCTCATTATAACGATTCTAAAATGTTAAGAAGAGCTAATGTTCCTATGAATCAGTTAACATCCGGACATATTTTTCATGCACTTACTTATGGATTAAATGCTATGGGGCCTCATTCATCACAGTTAAGTGAAGAAGAAAGATGGAAGATAACTATTTATGTACAAGAACTTCAAAAATATAATGCTGAATAAATTTATTTATAATGTATAAAATTTCTAAATCCTCTTTTATATTCTCAATTAGCTTAATTGTAATAGGTTTATTTTCTTCAATTTTTGCATTCATGCATGATTCTCATGCTGCCTGGACTAGCTTAATTTTTAACAATTATTTCTTTTTAGGTATTTCAATTTTTGCAGTTTTCTTTGTTGCTTTACAGCATGTTGCCGAGGCAGGTTGGTCTACTGTTATTAAAAGAGTACCTGAAGCAATCATGACATTTTTGCCTTATGCTTGTGGTGTAATGATATTTATTGTTGTAGCAGCCTTACTTCATTGGAATCATATTTACCATTGGCTACAGCCTGGAATAATGGATCCTAATGATTCTCATTATGATAAAATTATTGCTGGAAAAGAAGCGTATCTTAATCCCATATTCTTTTTAGTTAGGTCTTTAATATATGTTACTGTATGGATTTATTGTGCTAAAAGATTACGTGATATTTCTCTTCAAGGAGATCTAGAGGGAGGTTTAGGTGCTAAATCATACAACAAAGGAATTACTGTTTCTGCATGGTTTATTGTGTTTTTTGCAGTCAGCTCTTCAATGGCTTCTTGGGATTGGATTATGTCTATTGATACGCATTGGTTCAGTACTTTATTTGGCTGGTATATTTTTTCAGAATGGGCTGCTATAGGCTTTACAACTATATTACTTTTTTGTTTATTGCTTAAAAGACAGGGTTATCTTCAAGATTTAAATGATAGTATTATTCATGATCTAGGTAAATGGGTTTTTGCATTTTCAGTTGTCTGGACATATATGTGGTTTTCTCAATTTATGTTAATATGGTATGCTAATATTCCTGAAGAAGTAACTTATTTTATGGAAAGAATTGAATTACCAAACTATAGATTTTTATTCTGGTTTAGTGCAGGTCTTAATTTTGTTATTCCTACAATTGTTTTAATGAGTAGAGACGCCAAACGAAACTCAACAAATCTAATTATTGCATGCGTTGTTATATTAATTGGACATTGGTTAAATTCATATCTCTTGTTTGCTCCCGGAACTCTTCATGAGCACGGTCACCTATCTTTTACAGATGTTGGTATGGGTCTAGGATTTACTGGAGTCTTTCTTCTAGTTGTGTTTAGAAGCTTAACAACTAGAAGTTTAGATATTAAGCACCACCCATTTTTAGAAGAGAGTAAACATCTTCATACATAAAACTATTTTGTTTTTTATTAGTTGATTATGTTTCATTCTTATTACCTTTAGTTTATTATTTTTGTTAATATATGAATGAACAATTAAATCCTGAAGGAGAAAATTTAAGTAATGAAGAAGTAGAATTTGAACAAGTTTTACGTCCAAAACAATTTACAGATTTTAAAGGTCAAGATAAAATTGTTGATAATCTTGAGGTTTTTATTCAAGCAGCTAAACAAAGAGAAGAAGCATTAGATCATGTATTACTTCATGGTCCTCCTGGATTAGGAAAGACCACGTTGTCTTATATTATTGCTAATGAATTAGAAGTTGATATTACTACAACCTCAGGGCCTGTTCTTGATAAGCCTGGTGATCTAGCTGGATTATTAACAAACCTTGAAACTAGAGACGTTCTTTTTATTGACGAAATTCATAGACTAAACCCAATTGTTGAAGAGTACCTTTATTCAGCGATGGAAGATTATCAGATTGATATCATGATTGAATCTGGACCCAATGCTAGAACAGTGCAAATAAAGCTCAATCCATTTACATTAATTGGAGCAACAACTCGATCTGGATTACTTACTTCTCCATTAAGAGCACGTTTTGGAATTAATTCTAGACTTGAATATTACGGGGCAGAACTTTTGTCTGAGATTATAAATAGATCTTCAGCTATCTTGGATGTTAGTATTTCTAAAGATGCTGCAAACGAAATTGCTAGAAGAAGTAGAGGTACTCCTAGAATTGCTAATGCTCTTTTAAGAAGAGTAAGGGATTTTGCTCAAATAAAAGGAAATGGAAATATTGATAGTGAAATTACAAAGTATTCTTTAAAGGCTTTAAATGTAGATGAAAATGGTTTAGATGAAATGGATAATAGGATTTTATCAGCTATCATTGATAAATTTAAAGGAGGTCCTGTGGGGCTTACAACAATTGCTACAGCAGTTGGAGAACAAGCTGGAACTATTGAAGAAGTTTATGAGCCATTTTTAATTAAAGAAGGTTATTTAATGCGAACGCCACGTGGAAGGCAAGCAACAGATTTAGCTTTTAAACATTTAGGTAGAGTAAAATCTCCCAATCAATCTGATCTATTTTAAGAAAAATTATCAAAAACATCTTTTATTATAAGTCTGTAATGGGAAAAATAGGTTAACGCCCATATTTTTAGATTAGCAAGATCTTTTTTACTTAACCATTTAGTAGATTTTGCTAATTCTTTTTTGAATAGCCTTGGGTCAAAGCTTACCTTGTTTAAAATTTTTTTGCAGAAATTGAGCATTAAGATTTAAATATTTTAATAATACAATATATAGTAACGCTGGATAATCCAATTAAAGTAATGAAAGATGCGTATGGCCATTCCATACTGTGAAATAATAGACCAATACTTGAGATTGCTATTGCAGTGTATTTAAGTTTTTCCATAACTTAAAAACGAAATAATAAATTATTTATTGTTTTCTCCCCAACTGTATTTATCAAATTCAAATTCACATAAACTTAATGCTCTATCTATAACTGTAGCAGCTAATTCTTCAAATGTTTTTGGTTTACTGTAGAATGATGGAGTGGCAGGACAAATTATCCCCCCTGCTTCAGTTATAGTTTTCATATTATTTATATGTATTAGACTATACGGTGCTTCTCTAGCAATAATTATAAGTTTTCTTCTTTCTTTAAGTATTACATCGGCTGCTCTTGTTGTTAAGTCATTAGAAATACCACTTGATATTCTTCCCATTGTTCCCATCGAGCAAGGACATATAATCATACAATTATAATTAGCAGATCCTGAGGCAAATGGAGCTTTAAAATCCATTTTGTTATAAAATTTAAATGGATATTTATCGTAGTCTTTATTTTCTAATTCTGTTTCCCAGACATATTTAGCATTATCAGACATAAGAATTCCGACATTTTCAATCTGATCCTGTAATTTCATAAGTTTATCTAATAAAACTTTTGCGTATAAAGAGCCACTAGCTCCAGTTATTGCTATAATAATTTTATTTTTTTTCATTTATAATTGGTATTGTAATGAGAAGTTAATTCCGGTATTATACTTCCCTTTATTAAAGTAATATGATTGACCTGATTGGTGTTCAGCTATTGGTAGTATAGAGTTACTTAATCTAGTATTTAAAATTACTTTTGGGTTTAAGTAATATGAAATCCCTATTAGTGCACCTAAATCTAATTTGTTAAATTTTATTTGATTTTCTAATTCACCATACAGGTCCGAATAATACCCATTAATTAAAGCTGCTATCTGTATACCTAAATCTATTTGTAAAATTGAAGACTGTTTGAGTTTTATGATTAAAGGAACCTCTAAATAATTAAGATTAATATTTGCAATATCAGGGAATTTTTCTGTTTTTTGATTAACACTCCCTTTTTGTATAAAAGTCATCTCAATCTGTAGATTCATTGCGGAATTAAGATCTCTATTTACAAATCCCCCTAAGAGTAAACCTGCTTTGTGAAAACCTGCAAGATTATCGCCAGAAACCTGCGTAGTGCTTAGTCCTAAGATCGCTCCAGCATTAAAGTTTTGAGAATAACTATAATTGAAGGAGGATATTAATATTAATAAAATAATTAATAATTTTTTCATTTTATCTAAAGCTTACTCCTGCTCCAATTGAGAATACTGAATACTCACTAAGAGTATAGTTTGCTTGAAATGCAATTAATGCGATATTAAACCTAAGCCCAATATTTGCTCTAAAGTCATTAAATCTTTGAAATTCCATTTCAATAGGTAGTTGAATATCTAGATCACCTAAATTAAAATACTGAATAACACTTAAAGGACTAGTAGCAACATTAAAAGATGAAATTGAAGAATTATAGCCAAGACTTGCAAATCCTGTCAGCATTAAGATTTTTCTAGATGCAATTATATTTATGTTTACAGCTTTAGTGTTAAGATTAACCTCTTGATTTAAAATAGTTTGTTTAGTGCTTAGATTCGTATATCCTGCTTGTAATGAAACGCTTAGAGGTATTGCATCTCCAATAATTGGAATCCACTGTAAAATATCATGTTTAAAACCAATACCCCATAAACTTACTTCTCCTTTACCAGCAAATCCTGCCTGAAAATTATAATTTGGAATATATCTAGCATTGATTTCAGTCTTTTTCATCAGTCCTATTCCGATATTAGCAGTTGGAAGAGCTAATATAGATATTGATGAAGCTTGGTTAGGTAATTTGAATTCACTGCCTTTATACTCAATTAAAGCTCCTTCTCCTTTTCCTAATATTGTAGGAGTCTCGGTATTAGATGAAAAATTTGATAAATTATTAGGATCAAAACTTTTCTTAACTTGAGGAATGAACAAAGAATTTAAAGATATTGATATGTCAAAACCTCCAAGCTTATGTGGTCTAGCAGAATTATACCAACCATTATTAAGCATCGCTCCAAAACCTTCTCCCATCGGAGAGAGATATTCTTCTAAAAATAGTTTTGCATCATTTTGATCTTCTATTGTTACTTGAGAATATATAGATTGCTGACTAATTACTATACTAAATATAATGGTGAGTAATCTAGACATAAAATTTAATTTGTAGCAAGATAAGCATATTCAACTTGCAAAATCTCATAATTTGAATTGTCATAGATATATGCTATAACAGAAATATTATTTTGATTCCATCCACCACTTTCACCATTTCCTTGAAAAAGCGTATTGTTAGAGTAATCAATATTGAAGTTTTCAAGATTAACTAAATCCACACTATAATTATGAGTATAGCTTTCACCGTTTGAAATATTTGTTGATAAGCTTAAATCATCTCCCCATGCTGATGTAATTAGAGATCTCAGAACATGGTTATGGATATAATTTTCATCTTCAGTTACTCCGTCTTTTTGCCAGTTAGTAATTTCATTTTCAGTTAAGCAAACTACCAACTTATAATCCCCCGAAATATCTTTAAGTGCATTTGTTGAGATATCAATAATAGAATTATTTCCATCAAAGCTAGAAGTTATATTTAACCCAAAAACAACCTCTTTATCCAACTCTTGTTGAACACTAGCAAGCCATTGACCTTTGTTTTTTCTATGATCACCGGGGTAATCAATCCTGTTAATCATTCCCTTTGGCAGTCCAGCATCACTTATATTAAAAAAATTATCTAATTGTTCTCCCCATTTAGTTCTAAAATCATAGGTAAATTTTGGTTGACTTAATGGATACGGTCTTGCAAAAGTAGATCCTACATGTAAGGCTAATCCTATAATTTGGCTTCCATATAAATCATGAATTGCTTCTAACTCTCTAGCTGCATCTGGACAGTTCTGGCAAAGATGGCCAGTGAAGTCTTCAATTAAAATATTTTTAACATATTGATTTGAGTTTGTATCAACTCCGCCACCATTTCCATTCATGTAAGGACCTTCGATAACATCACAAGAGCTTATTATTGATATAAGAAATAGACTATATATTATTTTTTTCATAATTAAAAACTTGATGTTATATTCAGATTAAGACCATTAGAAGAAGGGACTAATTTACAAACTCCACCTACACAAAAGATTCCTTCTCTTTTTTTACCATAACCAATAGAAAATCGATTAGCACCCTTTAGAAAACCAAAATTAATATTAATGTAGTGTAGTCTTTTACTTTCATCATCATTTCCATAATTGTACATGTCTTGAATAGTAAAAAACCAATTTGGAGAAATAGTATATTCTGCAAGTGCCATAACCCAATCTCCTTCTTCTTTTTTAGAAGCTGTTTCTAGTTGTTTAGCTATTAATGTTTGTACTTCCATTCTTAATGTATGACCTTTTTTAATTTTATAGCTTAAATCTAACACTCCAATTGTTGAGTTTATTACACCATATTCTCCGGGAGTTTTTCCTTCAAGGAAATCCTTATTGTATGTCTGATTAGCAATTACAAAATTGTATCTAATTCTTTTATTTACTTTTTTGTTAACCTCTAAATTAATATCTGCAAAATATAATTCTTCTCCTTTGAAGCTAATTAGTATTGGTTCATGATTAGTCAAGTCATTTTTAAGGGAATTTCCATTATTTAAACCATTAATTCTAGAAAAATTTAGATTCAATTTTGTTCCATACTTACCACCTAATAAAGACCCTTTTTTGATTTTATAAAAGATATCAAGTTGTACTCCAAGCTCTCCCATTGCTTGTGTTGCGCAAGGGTAAAGCGCTAGCAGTGTATAGGCGTGTGGTTTACTTAAAGTTGGTATGTAGTTCATGATATATGCTTTACCTATTCTGTCTCTATCTGAAAGTAATAACATATTATCTGCTCTATGAATCTCTCCTGTAATACCAAAGCCTCTTTTAGAAAATGTTAAACTGCTAGTGAAAGCATTTCCGCTAGCATAATTCACAGCGTCTGCTTGTATTGAGTTTACGGGATCATTAATTTTATAGGCATATTCTCCATAGTAGTTCCATCCTCCATTAATTATATTTAACCTTCCAGCATATAATCCAACATTTTGTGGGAGTTCAAATACTGGGTTGTTTCTTTGTTGGTATCTGCTGATAAAGCTTCCTCCAAAAATATATCTTGTTTTGCTTTGTAGCTCTAAAGTTTCATTTAAATCTATCTCACCATCTATTCCTCTAAAAATACCATCTGCATATGTGAAGTAGGTTCTACTTTTTCCAATAAATGTTTTTAAGCTTATCCCTTTTAGAAGTTTGTACTTTAATCTAATTCCATCCATTGCATTATCAATACCTAAACCTTTTTCTTCATAGCTTCTAAATATTAATCCGCTTCCAAATTGCTCATAGAAATTACCTGCCGTAACTTCTAGTCCTTCAATAGAATAAGTAGCAAATCTATATGGAATGCCATTACCTTTAAAGTCATCGTCATAGTCCAGTAAAGCATTTAAATAGCTTTCATATCTAAGGCCTGCAGAAAAGTTGTTTTTTGTAAAAATGATATTCAAGAAACTATTATTTCTGATAACCTCATCAGCAGCAACAGCATTTATTGTTGCATCTTCAATATAGCTCTGCATATTAAGATCAAAATCTCCGTGTATCTCCCCATTATTTTGAGCAAAGATATTGATGCTTAAAAAAAATAGGATGACAGCTAATGAAATGTTTTTCATAATTATTTGCTTATTGCTTGAATTTGCTCATATAACTCATCCTCATCTCCATCAATATAACCTTTGTGTTGCCAAACTATTTTCCCTTCGTTGTTAATTAAGAATGTATGGGGTACTGATGATACTCCCAGAGCTCTTTTTAAATCGGAATTAGAATCAAGGTAAATTTCATATTCCCAGTCTGATGAGTTTACGTATGGTGCTACTTTGGACATTGATCTTGTATCATCAATAGAAATTGCAACTACTTTAACTCCAGTTTCATCTTGCCAATCTTCATATATTTCAGCAATATTGTTTAGTTCTTTTTTACAGGGCTTACACCAAGTTGCCCAGAAACTGATTACTATTGGATTATTTTCATTCTCTAAATCCTGGATATTAAATGTTGCACCATCTAGAGTTTTTACATCAATATTAGGCAGGCTCCTTTCTTGAGAAAATATTGTTCCTACATTTAAAAATGTTGCTATTAAAATAATTGATAATTGTTTCATTTGTTGTTTTTTATTGTCTAAAGCAAATTTACAAAACTTAAACAATAAAAAAACCTGAAATAATCAGGTTCTTAATACTTTAGTTAAAATAAAAAAGCCTCGACAATCTGCCGAGGCTTTTTTTATAATAAAATTTAATTATTTAGCTATCGTAACTTTTCTTTTAATTACTTCATCATTCGTAAAAATGTTTACATAGTAAGAACCATTTGCTAAAGATGAAATATCCACTTTAGTTTTGTTTGAAGATGTAAGAACTAATTTTCCAAATATATCGAAAACCTCTAAGCTCTTAAACACACCATCTACACTTAAAACATCTTGAGCAGGGTTTGGGAATAGTTCAAATAGTTGCGTGTTTTCTTCAACTGAAGTAGGTGTATAAGCTGCATTAAAACATTCAGAAGTTGGATCGCTACCAGCAATAGAGTTAGCTATCCAGCAATCTATTTCAGATCCATATATTCCGTTACCAGAACCTAAATCTGTACATCCAAATGGAGTACATTCCCATGCTGGTCCGCTTGCGCTTCCAGTTGAGAAATATTCTCCTAGCTCATTAAACGTTGATAGTTGTTGACCCATCAATGATGTTATCGATGTTCCTGAATTATCAGTTACATTCACTTCAGCTCCTGATCCATAATTACAACACATTCCGTCTCCGTAAGTATCATAAAGTTTAAAAGCATAACATTCATTTGCATTTACCATTACTGAAGCACTATAAGTTTGATTGGATGCATATGTTCCTCCTTGACCACCAGATCCAATTACGTTTCCTGCTTCATCTATGATTTCCCATGATGTTTCTGCGCCGTAACCATCTGTAGTAATTTCTACAGAAATATTTCCTGCTGCAATACCACCTACTACCATATTATTTTGATCAAAATGAACAAAAGATGTTGTTGTAGAATTATTTGTAGTATTTTGATCTACTTGACCATTAGGATTAGAAGCAGAGTAAGTTACGTTATTTACTCCTTGAGGAGTAAATGTAGCTCCAGTAACTGTAAGTACTTCAGTTTCTCCAGGAAGCATATTTCCTGTCCAATTATACGTTGCTCCAGCAGTTCCGTTAATTGTGTAGTCAATATCTAAAGAAGTTAAATTAGCACTTCCAAAATTTCTAAATGTCATTTCTAGATCTGTTGAAGATCCACAAAGAACATCATTTGCTGATGAGCTTAAAACATTTGCATCATACTGATTAGGGAATACAGGAGCAATAACTGATTGGTTACCAGTAATTATTTCTTGATTTCCTTCAGTAATAAAAGCAACTACATCCAAATCTATCAAATCTAACATTACGCCATTAATATCATTTGGTGCTGTCCAAGTTAATGTCATTGGAACAAAAGTATTAGGAGTAATATTTGTTATTTCTTCTCCCCACTGTCCTGTCATCATGTGACGTAACATGTGTTGGTGGTTGTAAGTTGGATTCCATTGACCAGGAATAATAGCTCCTGGATTGAAACTTGCTGCTCCAATTTGAGGACCAGGTACATTATTTTGCAAAATTGCAACATTTAAAAAGTTTGAAGAGATACTTTGAGATCCAGTATAATAAACCTCAACATCTACTGTAACTAATCTAGTTGATAAATCAACACTTGCTTGAGTAGCAATATTTACAGGAGAAGACAGTAGAAGAGTTTGAGCTGTAGCAGTTGTCCAATTAGCTCTACCTAATGCAGTTGCTCCAGAGTTTAGAACTTGTTCAAGTCCTGGAAAGTTATGTCTATTTACTGTCCCTGCAGGATATCCTCCAAGTCCTGATTGACCATCAATAGCAGCTCCAAGAGGAGTTCTAAAGTCTGGTTCGCCAGAGTTTGGAGTTGCGTAACCTCCTTCGTGTATGTTAATAAGGAATACATCGTTTGGATTTGCATCGTGCAGACCTTGTCCAATAACGTGACCATCGGGACAGAAGGTGCAATGAATTCCAGTAAATTCTTCTAACACAACCTTTCTATTTTCAGGCGAAGTGCTAACAAAATTTTGTGCAAATGCAAATGTAGTGAACAAAGCAAAAGCAAAAGTTAGTAATTTTTTCATCATTGATATTATTTTTAATTTTATTATTGTTTTCAAATATAAATAAAAAATATATTATCCGCAAATTAAATATGCTGAATTAAGATCTTGTCTATGCAATAAGCTTTTTTATATATATTCTATCAAAAATTTATTTGTTAATTACTAGATGAAAAAATTAGTTATTTTACAATGATTAATACTCTTTTTTTTTTCTAGATTAATTTTTATAATTCATTACTCATGCAGAAAGTTTTTTATATTTGCTAAAAACATATATATATTATGAAAAATTTTCTTTTAACAATACTTTTTTTATCTAGTACTTTAACTTATTCTCAAAGCCTGGATGTGACGGGTAATATGAATATAAGTTCTAATCCATGTATGCAAGCTCACTCTACATTAACGGTGAAAAATATTTCAAGTATTTCTTTAGATATTATTTGTGAGAAAGTAATTATTGATACCACATTAGGAACTTCAAATTTTTTCTGCTGGGCAGCCAATTGTTATCCTTCTTCAACATACATTTCTCCATCTACAAATACTATTTTAGCAGGTGACTCTGATAACACAGACTTCGGAGGTTATTATGATGCTTATTGTGATCCTGCATCTGCCACAGTTCAGTACTGTTTTTATCCAGATAATAATCCAAGTGATGCTACATGCGTTACAATTTTATATAATGGTAATATATCAACTATTATTGAAAGTGATAGGGTGTTAAAATTAAATAGTTTTTATCCTAATCCTGCAGAGCAATCAACAAGTATTGAATATGTTGCTTCAAAAGATTCTTATTTAAATATTGTAGACATTCTTGGTAACTCAATAAAAAAATATGCTCTTGATTATTCTGGTAAATTAAATATCGATACTAGAGGCTTATTAAAAGGAGTATATTTTGGTAATTTAATTGTTGATAATCAAATTATTTCTGTCAAAAAACTTATTATAAAATAGTCATCCGTATTTTCTTGATTTCTTACATAATTATAGTGTAAGATATTAAACCATAAACTTAATTACATGATTACACAAATTACAGGTAAATTATTAGAGAAGACACCAACTTATGTTGTTGTAGAATGTAATGGCGTGGGCTATCATATTAATATTTCATTACAAACTTTTTCTGCTATAAAGAATGAATTATGCAGGCTTTATACTCATTTATCTGTCAAAGAGGATTCTCATACTCTTTATGGTTTTTTTGATGCTGCTGAAAGACACTTATTTCGTAATCTTATAAGTGTTTCAGGAGTTGGTCCTAGTACTGCTCAAGTAATTTTATCTACATATAATGCTAGTGAGATTGTTACTTATATTTCTACAGCTGATGTTGCAGCAATTCAGCACGTTAAAGGAATTGGAGCAAAAACTGCACAAAGAATAATTATTGATTTAAAGGATAAGGTTGCAAAAGGTCTACCTAAATCAGATATTTTATTCAATATAGACAATACAATTAAAACAGAAGCGTTATCTGCATTACTAGCTTTAGGCTTTTCTAAAAAAGCATCTGAGCAAAAAATTGATAAAGTCATGAAACTAAATCCTGATGTTGAGAGTGTTGAAGAATTAGTAAAGACTGCTTTAAGTCAGATGTAACTGTTATTAATTAGTTGATTGAAATTTGAGCAATAAAATTCAATATTTTTTAATTCTAAACTTTGTATGTGCATTATTTTTAAGTGTAGATGCAAATGGGTTTACTGTTATAGATTCTACAGAGAATAACACTCTTCCTTACCCTTACAGTCCAAATCAGTCTAGTGGTTTGTTTTTAAATACACCATCAAATCTTAATTTAAATATTAATTATGATCCTCAAAATAATTATTATTTATTTAATAAAAGGTTAGGGGGAATCAATCTTAATAGATCTCAAGTATTAGACTTTCAACAGTTTCAAGATTATAATCTAAAAAAATCTATCAATAATTATTGGAAGAATAGAACTAAACAACAGCTCTCAAGTAAAAATCAATCTTATGGAATGCCTAAGCTATATATTCCTGGCCAAGCTTTTGACAAGATATTTGGTGGTAATTCAGTAGATATTCGTCCTCAAGGTTCTGCTGAGCTAATTTTTGGAGTGAAAGTCAATCGATTAGACAATCCAAGTCTTCCTGTTGACAGAAGAAGTTCAACAACATTTGATTTTCAAGAAAAAATTCAAATGAATGTAATAGGTAAGATTGGTGATAAGCTTAAGCTTACTACCAATTTTAATACTGAAGCTACTTTTGATTTTGAGAATAATATGAAATTAGAGTACACGGGATATGAAGATGAAATTGTAAAGAAGATAGAAGTTGGTAATGTAAGTCTTCCACTAAATGGAACACTGATAACAGGAAGTCAGTCTTTGTTTGGTTTTAAAACTCAAATGCAATTTGGAAGAACAACTTTTACTGGAATACTCTCTCAGCAAAAGAGTAGTACCTCAGAAATTGAGGTTAGTGGAGGAGCACAAACTTCTGAGTTTGATATTTATGCTGATCAATATGAAGCAAATAAACATTTTTTCTTAGCTCAATATTTTAAAGATAATTATGATAATGCGCTTAGTGATTTGCCATTTGTTAATTCTCCTATTAATATTACAAGAGTTGAAGTCTGGATTACAAATAAGACAGGAACTACAAACGACACTAGAAATATTGTTTCTTTTCTTGATCTAGGGGAGACAACAGGTAATATTTACAATACTCAGTTTACATTAACAAATGGAGGTCCGTATCCTGATAATAATGCTGCTAATGATATGTTTGAATCCTTAACAACAAATTTTAGTGGTATTAGAGATATTAATAATGTTAATAATATTTTGTCTTCTCAATTGGGTATAGGTTTTTTAAATGGACAAGATTATGAGAAATTAGAGCGCGCTAGAAAATTAACTTCTCAAGAATATTCTATGCATCCACAGCTTGGATATATTTCTTTAAATCAAGCACTAAATAACGATGAGGTATTAGCAGTAGCATTTCAGTATACAGTTGGTAATAATACCTTTCAAGTTGGAGAATTTACATCTTCAGGACCTACTGCTCCTAAGGCTTTAATTGTAAAGCTTTTAAAGGGTACAAATTTCTCACCAAAACTACCTAACTGGCATTTAATGATGAAAAATATATATGCATTGGGAGCCTATCAAATGAGTAGTAATAGCTTTATTCTTGATATAGTTTATGAAAATACAGAAGAGTCTGGGGCTTTAACTAATTACATCCCAGAAGGAGTTATAGAAGGAGTTCCATTAATTCAAGTGGTAAATGTTGATCAGTTAAATCAACAAATGGATAGGCAATCGGACGGAGTTTTTGATTTTATTGAAGGTATAACTGCTAAAACTGCTAATGGTAGAATTATCTTCCCTGTTCGTCAACCATTTGGAGAATATTTGAGATCAAAATTTTCAGACCCAAATATTGCTGATAAATATGTTTATCAAGCTCTCTATGATTCTACACTTACCATTGCACAACAATATCCAGAATTAAATAAATTTAGAATAAAAGGAAGTTATCAAGGGGCTTCTGGCTCAGAAATAAGATTAACTGCTATGAATGTCCCAGAAGGCTCTGTAACTGTTACTGCTGGTTCTCAAAAGTTAGTTGAAAACCAAGATTATACAGTAGACTATACAATGGGAAGAGTTACTATTATAAACGAGGGTATATTAAATTCTGGTATTCCAATTAAAATATCTCTTGAAAATAATTCAATGTTTGGAATTCAAAATAAAACTTTAGTTGGTTTACATGCTGATTATGAAGTTAATAAAGATTTTATTTTAGGAGCAACAATGCTGAACTTAACAGAAAGACCTTTTACGCAAAAAATTAACACTGGTGAAGAACCTATTTCAAATACTATTTGGGGATTAGATGGAACTTATCAAACTGAAGCCCCATGGTTAACCAAAGCTGTTGATTTTTTACCTTTTATTGAAACAAAAGCAAAATCAAGAATTATTGCTAACGCTGAATTTGCTCAGCTAATTCCTGGTCATCATAGGGCTGTTGGTAAAAATGGGGTGTCATATATTGATGATTTTGAGTCAAGTAGAACATCAATAGATATTAAAAATATGGGAGCCTGGAGAAGCTCTAGTATTCCTCAAGGTCAGGAAGATTTATTTGAGAATGCCTCTGCAAATAATGATCTTATTTCTGGATTTAAAAGAGCAAAATTATCGTGGTATACAATTGACCCTTTATTTTATAGAAATACTTCTATTACTCCACCTAATATTAATAAAACTCTTAGCTTAGATAATGGAAGTGCAATTGCTCAACAATCTTATCATTATGCTAGAGAGGTCTTAGAAACAGAAGTTTTTCCTAATAAGGATCCTGATTTAGGAAGTCAAATAACCAATTTATCGGTGCTTGATCTTGCATATTATCCATCTGAAAGAGGTCCGAATAACTATACTGTTAATGGTTTAGAAGCTAGCGGAAGATTAATGAACCCTTCCAAAAACTGGGGAGGTATTATGCGAAAATTAGAGACTAATGACTTTGAGGCTGCAAATATTGAGTTCATTGAGTTTTGGATGATGGATCCTTTTAACATCGAGGATGGACTAGCTAATCACAGTGGAGGTGATTTATATCTTCATCTTGGTAATGTTTCAGAAGATGTTTTAAAAGATGGATATAAAAGTTTTGAAAATGGGTTGCCAATAAACTCAAGCGTAGTCGATGTTGATACAACTGTTTGGGGAAGAGTTCCTACTAATTTTTCTATTGTTGAAGCGTTTGATAATGATCCGTTATCAAGACAATATCAAGATGTTGGTTTAGATGGTTTAGCAAATAATGATGAACTGCTATTTTTTGAGGATAATTATATAGATTTATTAGAAAGCGCTTATGGTACAAATTCTCCAGCATATCAAAATGCTATTAACGACCCTTCAGGAGATGATTTTCATTATTTCAGAGGAACAGATTTTGACAACGCATCTACTGATATCTTAGCTAGATATAAGAGATTTAACAATACTGACGGAAACTCTGTAACTTCAGAACAATCTATTGAATCATACCCAACTGCAGCTTCTTCCCAGCCAAATACAGAAGATATAAATAGAGATCATACTTTAAGTGAGACAGAAAGTTATTTCCAATATAAGTTGAATTTATTTCCTGGGATGGGTATTGGTGATAGCTATATCTCAGATGTTTTAGAGACAACAGTTAAAACTGAAAATGGAAATAATAGAAATATTAAGTGGTATCAATTCAGAGTTCCAGTTTATCTTCCTGATAATGTTATTGGAGGTATTCAGGATTTTAAATCTATTAGATTTATGAGAATGAATTTTACTAATTTTAACGAACCTATAGTTTGTCGTTTTGCAACATTTAATTTAGTCAGGGGCGAATGGAGACGTTATAATTTTGACCTTTCAGAGCCTGGAGAATATATCCCATTAGATGATCAGTCTCAAACTACTTTTGATGTTTCAGCTGTTAATATTGAAGAAAATGGTAATAGACTTCCAATTAAATATGTTTTGCCTCCAGGTATAGAGCAAGAGGTAGATAATACAACTACTACATTAAGACAGCAAAATGAACAATCTTTAGTTTTAAAAGTCTGTGGGCTTCAAGATGGTGACTCCAGAGCAGCATATAAAACGTCTGATTTAGATGTTAGAGCATACAAGAGAATCAAAATGTTTGTTCATGCCGAAGGTCAAGAAGATAATTTAAATGATGGAGATTTATCTTGTTTTATTCGACTAGGTACTGATTTTACAGCTAACTACTATGAATATGAGATTTCATTAAAACCAACTTCTCATTACGCAACTTCTGACAATGAAATCTGGCCTGAAGAAAATGAAATTGATATAGCTTTTGAAATTTTTCAGCTTGCTAAACAAGAGAGAAATTTTAATAATTTTGATGTTAGCTCTCCTTTCATTAAATACGCATCATCTGGAAAAATTACTGTAGTAGGGAATCCTAATTTATCTCAGGTTAAAACAATAATGATTGGAGTTAGAAACCCTAAAAAAAGTAGCGCTAATAGTATAGATGATGGCTTGTCTAAATGTGGTCAGATATGGGTTAATGAATTAAGGCTAACAGATTTTGACGAGTACGGAGGCTGGGCAGCTAATACGAGACTAACAACTCGACTGGCTGATATTGGGAATATTACATTATCGGGAAATCTTAGTACTATAGGTTTTGGTAGTATTGAAAAGAAAGTTAATGAAAGACAAAAATATAATGCACATCAGTATGATTTTTCATCAAGCTTTGATTTAGGTAAATTATTTTCAGAAAATCAGGGCGTAAAAATACCCATGTATGTTGGTGTTTCAGAATCTGTAAGAAATCCTCAATATAATCCTCTAGATCCAGATATATTATTATCCACCTCCTTACAAACATTAAATAACCAAGAGGATAAGGACTCTCTTAAATTCATTGCTCAAGATTATGTTAAAAGAAAGAGTATTAATTTCACTAATATTAGAAAAACAAAAACAATAAAAAAAGGTAAAAAACCAAAAAACAATAAGGTTTATGATATTGAGAACTTTACGCTCTCATATTCAAAAAATGAAACTTTTATTAGAAATATAAATACAGAATATAATAGAACAGTTAACTACAGAGGAGCACTGACGTATAATTTTAATACTAAGCCTAAAAATATTAAACCATTTTCTAAATTAAATTTAGGGAGGTCTCCTTATATGAGATTTGTAAAAGACTTTAATTTTAATAATATGCCCAAATCTTTTTCTTACAGGACTGATTTAGATAGAAATTATAATGAAACAAAATTAAGAAATCTTAATAATGGGAATATGATCATTTCACCTACTTATAATAAGTTTTTTAATTGGAATAAGATGTATGAATTTAAATATGATCTTACAAGAACATTAAAGTTAGATTTTAGTGCGAATAGAAAGGCAAGTATAGATGAGCCAGCAGGAAGAATAAGTAAAGATGATCCTGATTATCAGCAAAAGAGAGATACAATTTGGCAAAATTTTTGGGATTCTGGTAGGCCAACATCATACAATCAGAAATTTAGTTTGAATTATCAATTTCCATTAAATAAACTTCCAATTTTTAATTTCATGACTTTAAGTACAAGGTATAATGGGAATTATGATTGGAAATCTGCGCCATTAGCGTTACAGAATTTAGGTAATACCATACAAAATTCACAAAACAGACAATATAACGGTCAAATTAATCTTACTACATTATATAATAAGGTACCTTATTTTAAAAGAATAACACAAGGGGCGAGAGAACGTGGAAGAATGCAGCTAAAACAAAATAAATCTAAAAAGAAAAAAGGTGAAAAGGATGACCAGAAAGATGAAAATAAAAAAGAAAATAATTTTAATGTTTTAAATCATTTAACTCGCTTTGTTTTAGGGGTAAAAAATATTTCATTTAACTATAGTGAAACAAGAGGAACTATGCTTCCAGGGTTTTTGCCTGAACCTCATTTTTTTGGTCAGCAGTGGGCGAATATGGCTCCATCAATTCCTTTTGTTCTTGGAAGCCAAAGAGATATAAGAAGTATGGCTGGCTTAAACGGTTGGTTAACTAAAGATACACTGTTAAATACTTTATTTAAAACAAATAAGTCACAAAACCTCACATTAAGGAGTACTGTTGAACCTGTCAAACAGTTTAGAATTGAATTAACTGCTAATAAAACAACTACAACAAATAATCAAGAATATTTCAAATGGGATAATCTGATTAATAATTATAATTCTTTTACTCCAACAGAAACAGGAAGTTATAGTGTTTCTTTTATCTCTATGTCGTCTGCATTTAAAGGTAATAGTGACGATTATTCTTCTCAAATATTTTCAAGATTTCGAGGGTATAGAGCAGATATTGCTAATAGACTAGCATCTGCAAATCCAAATTTTAATGGGTTTTTAAGTTCTACTACTGGTTTCCCAATAGAATATTCAATTAACAATGGAGATACTATAGTGACTGGAGGTTATGGTCCGACTTCACAGGAGGTAATTATCCCTGCATTCCTTGCAGCATATGGAGGAAGAAGTTCTAATAATATTTCACTTACAGAAATGCCTAAGATTCCTCTTCCAAATTGGAGAATCACATATGATGGATTAATTAAATATAGGCTATTTAAAAGATATTTCAGGAACTTTAGTATAGGCCATGCCTACAGGTCTACCTACACGGTTAGTGCTTATAATACAAACTTAGATTATTTTGATGGAGATCAGATTAATTTAAATAATATGAGTTACCATGTACAAAAGGAAATTGCTCAGGTGTCAATTAACGAACAGTTTAGCCCTTTGTTAAAATTAGATGTTACATGGAAAAATAGTTTAATTACAAAAATTGAAATTAAAAGATCTCGAACCTTGTCTTTATCGCTTTCAAATAATCAATTAACTGAAACATCAACAAAAGACTATGTAATTGGAACCGGTTTTAGAATAAAAGATCTCGAGTTTAGATTTATTTCTGGAGGTAGAGGAAAGAAAATGTCATCAGATTTAGATCTAAAACTAGATTTAAATATAAGAAATAACAATACTATTATTAGAAAAATTATTGAAGATGTTGAGCAAATAACTATGGGGCAGCAGGTGGTAAGTATTAAGTTTTCAGCGGATTATGTGTTAAATCAACGACTAAATATAAGAGCCTTTTATGATAAGGTAATAACCAATCCTTTTATCTCAACTACCTTTCCGGGATCAATCACAAATGCTGGATTTAGTCTTCGATTTACATTAGCTGGATAATTTTTTTTAGATATAAAAAATTGTATTTTTGAAAAAATTTTTAATATGAGTTTTCCATTAGATTTAAAATATACTAAAGACCACGAGTGGTTAAAAATAGATGGTGATATTGCTATTGTTGGTATAACTTCATTTGCCCAGGGTGAGCTAGGTGATATTGTTTATGTAGATGTTGACACTGAAGGTGAGGAGCTAGAGCAAGAAGCTGTTTTTGGTTCAGTTGAAGCTGTAAAAACAGTTTCTGATTTATTTATGCCGATGAATGGAGAAGTCTTGGAGTGTAATTCTTTACTTGAAGATAACCCAGAACTAATAAATACTGATCCTTATGGAGATGGTTGGATTATAAAAATTTCAATTAGTGATCACTCAGCAATCAATCATCTTTTAAGTTCTGAAGACTATCAAAAGTTAGTAGGATAAAATAGATAATATGAAGCCGAAAAAAAATCCAAAAATAAGTCTAGAAAGTAAGAAGTCTTTATTTTTTCAAATTGGTCTTGCCATTACTCTTTTGGCTGTTTTAATTGCTTTTGAATGGAAAAGTTATGAAAAGAATGATTATAACTTAGGTAATCTTAATCTTGATGATATGGAAGAAGAAATAATACCTATTACAAGACAAGAAGTCAAGCCACCACCTCCACCACCTCCACCACCTGAAGTAATTGAAATCGTTGAGGATGAAGTTGAAATTGAAAAAGAATTAGAAATTGAGGATACGGAAACTGATGAGGACGAAATCATAGAGATTGAAGAAGAGGATGATGAAGAGTTTTTTATGGTTGTCGAGAATATGCCAGAATTTCCTGGTGGAGATTTAGGTTTGATGAAATTTATCCAAAAAAATGTAAAATATCCTGCTATTGCCAAAGAGTATAATATTACAGGTAAAGTATATGTTAGTTTTATTGTCGATAAGCAAGGTAGGGTAACAAACGTTAAGATAGTTCGTGGTGTAGATAAGAATCTAGATGGAGAAGCTTTAAGAGTAGTTTCTGCATTACCTAATTACAAGCCAGGAAAACAAAGAGGAAAGCCAGTAAGAGTAATGTTTACAATTCCTATTAATTTTACATTAAATTAATTAATCCGTTTCACTCATCCATTTTTCTGCTTAAACCTAAAGAAATTTTAGATGTTAACTTTCTAAAAATTCGATAATTTAGTTAGATTTGAATAATGTTATTTAAATCAAACTAAATGTCTAAAGATATATCTAAATTTCTTGACTCGACGTACTTAAAAGAATCTACAGAGCTAGGAATTTCCAAAAAAGAAAATCAAAAAATTGTCAAAGAATTTATTTTGGATGGAATTAAAATGGACTGTGCTTGTTTAATGATCCGTCCAAACTTTGTTCAACTAGCTTATGATCTTATTGCTAAAGCTAGTTCGAGTGTTAAAATTGGTACAGTTATTGACTTTCCATTCGGAAATGCATCTACAGAAAAAAAAATTAAAGAAGCAAATTCTGTTATTATTAATGGAGCCTATGATTTAGACTTTGTTTGTGATTATAATGCTTTCAAAAGAGGAAGTTTTGAAAAGTTTGATAATGATATTTTATTATGTACAAAACTTGGTTTAGCAAATAAAAAAATTGTTAAATGGATAATTGAAACAGGAGCGCTATCTAAAGCAGAAATACGTAAGATTTCTATTAGAATACACCACATTGTATCTTCTGAATTCAATAAGGATTTGCAAAAAGTATTTATTAAAACTTCTACAGGTTATTATGGAGGCTCTGGAGCTACGATCAAAGATATTAAGGCTATTAAGTCTGTTTGTGGAGATTTGTCTGTTAAGGCTTCAGGTGGTGTCTCTGACCTAAGTAAATGTCTTGAAATGATAGAAGCTGGTGCTTCCCGAATTGGAACTTCTAAGGCTTTAAAAATTTATAATGAAAAAAAAATCAATGAATTATAAGCAGTTATTATTATTAGCAGTGAATGCATCTATAGATGGTGGAAAAGAGATAATGAAAATTTATGAATCTGATTTTAGTGTTGAACTTAAAGATGATAACTCTCCATTAACTTTAGCTGATAGGAAATGTAATGATATTATTGAAAAAGTATTGACTCAAACTCAAATACCTATTTTAAGTGAAGAAGGTGCTGCAGTTGATTATAATGAAAGAAAACTTTGGGACGTTTTTTGGTTAGTGGATCCATTAGATGGCACAAAAGAGTTTGTAAAGAGAAATGGTGAGTTTACTGTCAATATCGCTTTGATAGCTAATGGTAAACCGATTATGGGAGTTATATATGTTCCAGTAAAGAATAAATTATATTATGCTATGGATGGGTTTGGCTCTTTTAAAATTCAGGTTAAAGATAATTTTAAGAATTTAGAAGATTTAATGCTTCCTTCAATTAAACTCCCTTGTCATAAAAATAAAAACAAATATGTCATTGTAGGCTCTAGATCGCATATGTCAATTGAGACCAAACAATTTTTTGAAGAAAAAAAGAAAGAATATCAAAATGTAGAAATTTTAGCTATTGGTTCTTCATTGAAACTATGCATGGTAGCTGAAGGAATTGCAAACGCATATCCTCGATATGCTCCAACTATGGAGTGGGATACTGGAGCTGGTCATGCTATTGTTAATATGTCTGGTTTTAAGGTTTTTGAACATTCTTCAGGAGAAGAATTACGATATAATAAAGAAAATTTATTGAATCCTTGGTTTCTTGTAATATAATAGATGCTTAAAAGAATAAAATATAATTTAGAGGATAAAGATTTTGCTGAACTATTTAATAAAGGAGGTTTGGCTTTTCTTTATAGAATTGGCGGTCAGATGTTGGGGTTTCTCTTGACATTTGTTATTGCATACTTTTTTGGAGCTAACGGTTTAGGTGATTATGTTTTAGCTATTGTAGTATTAAAGATTTTTACTTTAATTTCTAAGTTAGGTTTTGATACTGCATCAATTAAATTTATTGCTTCATTTGCTACAGAGAGAAAATATAAAAGTATTAAGTTATTTAGAAAAAAATCGCTATTGACAATTTCTGTAATGTCAATACTTCTTTCTATAATAATGTATTTTTCAGCAGATTATATTGCCGATTTAATAAATGCTAATGCTGATTATATTAGAATAAATTCATTTTTTGTTTTACCTCTTTCATTTTTTATTTTTCATTATCAAAACTTAAGAGGTTTAAAGAAAATTGGTCTTTATTCTTTTTTCTTTTGGACATCGCAAGCATTGTTTTCTTTAATTTTTATATTAATCTATACTAGATTCTCAAAAGAACCAAGCATTCCTTTATATGCTTATTTATCCTCTGTTATTATTATTTCTGTACTGTCTTTTTTCATCTTTGAATATATTCTGTCTAAACAAAAAAATAATGATAGTGAGATTGTTGAAAATCTAAAATTTAAGCAGATATTTTTAATCTCATTACCGCTTTTACTAGCTCAATCTGTTCAATTTATTATGTCTTGGACTGATAAGTTAATGCTTGGTATTTTAGATACTCCTTCAGTTATTTCAGGGCTCTCAACAAATTCTGCTGAAATTGGAGTTTATCATACCGCTTTTAAACTATCAATGTTTGCTACAATTGGATTACTTGCCATAAAAAGTATTGCATCTCCTAAGTTTGCAGAGTTATATAAGCAACAAGATTTTCAATCTTTGCAAAAGGTAACTCAGCAATCAACAAAACTAATTTTTTGGACAACACTTCCTCTGGTCTTTGTTTTTATTTTTTGCTCTGATTTTTTAATGGGCTTATTTGGAGAAGAATTTAAAGTTGGAGTTTTTTCATTTGTGATTTTGTCTTTAGGTAGACTTGTAGTTTCTTTTTCTGGAGCAGCTGGTAATTTACTTCAAATGTGTGGTAAACAAGTAATCTTTATGAATGTTGCTATTATTGGTTCAATAATTAATATTGTTTTAAATTTTATTTTAATTCCTATATATGGTATCAATGGCTCTGCAATAGCTACAATGGTTAGTATTGTTGTTTTTAATTTACTATTAGTCTATTATGTGAAAAGAGAATTTGGTTTCTATACATTTTACATTCCATTTATTCAAAAAATAAAAAAATGAGTTTGCCTAATCTTTTAATTATAGGTGCTGCTAAGTCTGGTACTACGTCATTATATAATTATTTATCTCAGCACTCAGATCTTTTTACTTCTTCTCATAAGGAGCCGCATTTTTTAATTAATAATGAGATTGGAAAGACAAGAATTCCAAATGGTATTACTGAATTAAAAAGTTATATGGATTTATTTTTAGCAAAAGATAGTTTTAAATACAGAGTAGAGGCAAGTACAATGTATCTGCAATTCCCGGACATATCTATTAAAAATATTAGAAAATATTTAGATGCTGATACTAAGATTATTATTATGCTAAGAAACCCTATTGATAGAGCTTTTTCCGGATATAATCATGTTAAACGATTTAATTTAACAGAAAACTTAAGTTTTGAAAATGCACTCGAATTATCTGAGGATAGATACCATACAAATGTAAATATTACGCCAGCAAGTAGATATAAAAATATAGGGTTGTATTATGAGATGGTTAAAAAGTTTATGAAAGAATTTAATGAAAATTTACACATTATTATTTATGACGATTTTATATCTGAGCCTCAAAAAGAATTAGATAAAGTCTGCAGTTTTTTAAGTATTAATCAAATTCAATTTAATGTTAATAGTAAATATATGGTTGGAGGGTGGCAATGGAAAAGCCCATTTTTGAAGAAATTTTTCCTTTCAAAAGGAATAATTAAGAAACTATTTAAATTCTTATTTCCTTTTTCATCTCTAAGAGCTTTTTTAAAGAAAAATATTATTAGAACTCAAACAAGTAAAGTTCCAATGATGAAAAAAGCAACAAGAGAACATTTGTTAGAATACTATTATAATGATATTGTTAAACTATCTAAATTACTTTCTTTAGATCTAAATAAATGGTTAAAATGAATTTGCCTAATTTATTGATAATTGGAGCAGCTAAATCTGCTACCACATCATTATATAATATTTTAAGTAGTCATAAAGATATATTTGCGCCTGCTTTTAAAGAGCCTCATTTTTTTAATATCGATGATAATTTTTCAAATGGTATAGATTGGTATAGCCAAACTTATTTTAATAAAAAGAAGAATCAAAAATATATTTTAGATGGAACTCCCACTTATTTGTATTCGTTAAAAGCTGCAGAAAGAATTTATAAAAATTTAGGAAG
>TARA_B110000238_G_scaffold21471_1_pt1 | contig 27977 bp, 22 predicted proteins | sample TARA_B110000238 | Tara Oceans TARA_B110000238 (sample SAMEA4397569) | marine metagenome | biome: Polar Biome; feature: [SRF] surface water layer (ENVO:00010504); material: water (ENVO:00002006), including particulate matter (ENVO:01000060) such as... | depth 5 m | reverse complement strand
GGATGACATAGTGGTGTTTTTTTGAATTGGGAAAACAAATTAATAACTCTATTTCATGCGACAACTTCCCGCGAAAGAGGCGCGCGACTCTTTTAAATTATTAGTTGTTGTGATTAACATTAAGGCTGAATTCTAAAAATTTGGATAGCAACACTATTGTTTAATTTTTAAAGAGAAATAATGAAAAAAGTATGTATAATATTCGCAATAGTACTTGCGAATCATTTTTATAACTTGAAAAGATATGGATGAAAATTTAGAAAATAATCTTGTAAAATTAGAGATATTTGCAACAGGAGGAGAAGATAGAGATGTTCTGGAGGAAGATGAAAGAGAAAACCCTGCAAATGGAGGTTAGTATTTCTAAATATTTATAGTATTTTAGAGGGATGAAACACATAAAAGTTACATTCCTCTTTTTTATGTTGTTGTTTTTTGTATTCTGTAAAAAAGAATTTACAAGAGAAAACAATTCCTTCAAAAAAAAAACTGAAGTAGAAAATTTTATTCCTGTTGATTTTTCTAACTATAGCAACCTAACGTATCAAGAACAACTAGAGTTGTCAAAAAAAATATTAAAGCAAGCTGCTATAAGTAAAGCAGATATGTATCTAGTTTTTAATACGAATAGTTTTGTATATAGCAAACTTAATAAACTTGATAGTGCTATTTATTATCAAAAAGCGATGTTAAATATGGATCTTACCAAAAAGAATGATACACTTTTAGGTAAGATTAATTTTAGATTGGGAACTTATTTTCATAAAAAGAACCAAGTGGATAGTGCTTTTTATTATTACAACAAATCGAAAGAACACCTTTTTAATACAAATGACAGTTTGCAACTTGGGAAGTGCTTACTTAATATGGCTTATATAGAAAAGAATTTTGGTAACTATACTAAAAGTGATTCAATTGCAACAGCCTCTATAAAGTTTATAAATGGAAAAAGAGCATCAACTACAGCTTCTGCCTATAATGTTTTAGCGATAAATTCAAAAAAAAGATTTTTATACAAAGACGCGATTTCTTATTACACAACAAGTATTGGTATTTCAAATAGGAAAAGTTCAAACATAACGTATAAAAATAATTTGGCGAATGTATATAAAGAACTTAAAAATTATTCAAAATCAATTTCAATTCTTGAAGACTTATTAAAAGATTCAATCAGCAACTTAAAAACAAAGGCAAGAGTTATTGACAATTTAGCACATGTAAAATGGATAAACAATTCTAAAGAGCCTGTTTTAAAAGATTTTTTGTTAGCTAAATCAATTAGAATTCAAGAAAAAGATACGTATGCACTGATCGCAAGTTATAGTCATTTGTCAGAATTTTTTTATAAAAAAGACAAAACAAAATCGTTGCTTTATGCAAATAAAATGTACGAAATTTCAAAACAAGAAAAAAGTCCACAAGATCAAATAGAAGCGATAGAAAAAATTATAGCGCTAAAAACCCCTCAAAAATCTATAAAATATTATAAAGAAGGTATTCGTTTAAGAGATAGTTTGCAAAAAGCAGAAACAAAACGACAATATAAGTTTGCTAATATTAAGTACAATTATGAATTGGAAGAAAAGCAAAAATTAAAATTTAAAAATTTAGCTTCTGAAAATAAATTTATTGCAGAGCAAGCAAATAGCCAGAAGAAAAATATTGTTTTGATAAGCATTATTTTAGCATCGGGTTTATTGTTTTTAATTTTTATAAGAAAACAGCAACACAAAAAAAGAATTTTGCAAGAAACGTATAATACAGAAACAAGAATAGCAAAAAGATTACATGACGAATTAGGGAACGATATTTTTAATACACTTACCAAGATTCAGAGCACAAAATTTAAAACAGAAGAAATTATAAATGATTTAGATAAAATATATTTGCAAACACGGGGAATTTCTCATGAAAATGATTCTATTGAAACCGGTAATAATTTTGAAAATTATTTTAGAGACTTAATAGCAAGTTATAATTTTGATGCCTGTAAAATTATCTTAAAAGATTTATCTTCTTTAGACTTAAATACATTGAATAAGGAAAAACAAATTGTGTTTTATAGAGTTTTTAACGAGCTTTTTGTAAACATGAGAAAGCATAGTAATGCTACTTTAGTGGTTATTTCTTGTAAAAAAATAAACAACCGTTTAGAAGTTGTGTATGCTGATAATGGCGTAGGTTTTAAAGACAAAAAAATTATTTTTAAAAATGGACTTAAAAATATGGGAAACCGTATAAATACTATTAACGGATCCATTAATTTTGAAAACAGAGCGAACAATGGTTTAAAAGTTGTTTTAAGTTTTAAAAAATAGAAAATGGTTGAAAAAGTTATAGTGGTAGAAGATTTTGATGTGATCAATAGTGGCATTATATCTGCTCTGCAGGAGATCGAAATAAAAGAAATAGATTCTAGCTCTTATTGTGATGAAGCTTTTTATAAAATTAAAAAGGCCTATTTAAAAAATAAGCCTTACGATTTAGTAATTTCTGATTTGTCATTTGTAAACGATGGTACTCCGCAGAAATTAAAATCAGGTGAAGAGTTAATAGAGAAAATACGCAAAGAATATCCTGATTTAAAAATAATTGTTTTTTCAGTTGAAGATAAATCGTATCGAATTCAGCATCTATACAACAATCTAAAAATCCAGGGCTATGTCTGGAAAAACAGAAACGGGCTAAAAGAATTAATAAACGCAATACATTCAATTTTCACCACAGATAAATTTTATATTTCGCCAGATTTAAATAGTCTCATCAACCCCAAAAAAGCGGTAGAAATTACAGATTTCGATATTTTTTTAATAAAATATTTATCTTTAGGTTTTCTTCAAGACACTATTAGTAAAAAATTAAAAGCAGAAGGAATTACACCCTCGAGCAGAAGTGCCATAGAAAAAAGATTAAAAATTTTAAAAGAACATTTTAATGCAAAAAATCCTACGAATTTAGTGGCTATAGCTAAAGATTTCGGACTTATTTAACATCACTTTTTAATCATAAATTATTTAGACTACGGAAACCCGTAGTCTTTTTTCGTTTTAATTAATTAGTTTTGATTTATAAAAAATACACAGAAGAAGCATTGAAAGAAAGAACAGGAAGTTATTCAATTTATTATTGAGAAACGCAGGAGAAGTTTCAATCAAAAAATTAAACGAAAGATAGTATAGATTATTCATAGACAGTAAAGAAGTAGAATTGGATTTTTTCTTGAAACAGCAAAAACTTTTGATTTCGATGCAGCGTTGAAAATATGGGTATCAAGTGAAAGTTTGCCATCAGTCAGTAAAAGATATAATAAATAGATAAATGTATATGATGTTCAAAAGTATTTAACGAGTAAATTTTTTCAATAATATTATGTGAAAGAGCGAGTGCCAATTTTAAAGCCTTACGGTTTAACGTAAGGCTTTATTTTTGATTAGGTTTCGTTTTTACTCACTATAAAATACCGGAAACGATTCTTTTAAATATAGATCTAGTTAAATGGGTATCACATCATTTATATGGGGTTATTTTATATTACAAATCATCACAAAATAAATAATAAGGCAAAAAAATAAGGTGAAATAAAGAAATAAACAGTTTTATTTTAAAGCCTAACGGGAACCCGTAAGGTTTTTTCTTTTAGAGGGTTTACTTTTGAAAAAAATTAATTCAAAAACTGAATTTATGACAAATTACTATGTAAATAATAAAGCGCAAGCAAATGGAGTTCATAAAGTTCATACAGAAGAATGTATGTACTCCTCCTCAAGTATAAGCAGTGTAGATTTAGGAGATTATTATGGTTGCGATGCCGCGATAAGAAAAGCTAAAACTATTTATACACAATCTAATGGCTGTTTTTATTGCTGCAAAGCTTGCCATGCATTGTAGCTAAATGAACTTATGGAATTTTAAATACAAAACAAAAACGATGAGATACAATTCAATCAAAAGGAGAAGTTATAAGCAATAAAACAAATTTTTAGTTTGAAAATTAATAAAGAATGAATAGTTAACAAGAAGAGGCAGATTTTAGACAATCTATGGTTGAAATTATTTGTAATTTTAAAGTAGATCTTGTTCCTGCAAAATACCATAAAACGAATTCAATTTTAGATAAGATTAGGAAGCAAGATATAGCCGTTGGGCTCACAATAATTTAGAGTACAAATTGTATTTTTAAGGGAGGATTTACAAGGAAGAAACCTTATTACTTAATAGAAAATCTGTTGTGAATTGATTTCAAATTGTATTTTTACGTGAGAATTCACAAGGTCAATCCCAAAATATTGAGTACAACCAATACTTTGGGATTACTTTTTTAAAGAAAGAAAAACGCTGAATATATGGATATCAGAAATGAAAATCGTTGTTTTTTAATTTCTAATTCTTTATTACAGGCTAAAAGAATTGTAATTTTATTAGAAGTAGATTTGAAATTGTCATTTGAAAATGATCTAGCATTAATATGGCAATATCCTCTATGGGCAAAGATCCTCTAATTTCTCTTGTTTCTGGCTCTTGAACCATCAATTGCTTTTGCTTTAATTTTAGATAAGTTTGTATTACCAATTCTATTAATGTTTAACTTCCAACAGTTGCCTTTAATTGATTTTTTAGTTAGATCAAATTCAAGTTTATTTAAAGATCCAAACTCAAATTTATTTTGAATAGATTTTGCTATTGTATTTGGTAAGCCATATAATCTAGAACCTGTAAAACTTACTATTTTATATATTCTAGAAATTTGTTCTTTTGATAAATTATTAAAATCTACTAAAGATTTATTTTCTAATTCTTCATCTGTTGGAACATATACTAAATCATTCGGAGAGAGCGTAAATAAAAACGTACCTTTTTCATTATTTGGTTGGATTGGAAAACGTTTTTGTTTGCGTAAAAATGCAGTTTGTTTCTGATGTGCGATTACTTCATTTAAAGGGATTGTTTCAAAAACTCTTTTTTTCTTCTTTTCGTCATAATAAATTGCGAAAAACAAATTTGTCCCTTTGGCGGCCTCAACAAATTTAGTTGCTTTCATACCACTTTCTCCAATGCTAAACTTATTTCCTTCTTCAAATAAACGTACTTTATAAATAGGATGATGTTTTTTACCATTATTCAGTGCATTTATATTGTTGTTTAAATCATCTAAACCATCCGTATTAAAGGCTAAATCAAATCTTTCTTTCTGTTTATCATCCACATAGTTTTTTAAGTGATTTTTTAAAATTATCCGAATACCGCTATCTGTGACAACGTCTAGGTGTTTTTTAGTGAATTTTTCCGTTAAAGCAACTCTAGTTGCAGTTGCACTTGAAGTCCACTCAAATACTTTAATTTTCGTAATTTTTTTTCCCTCAATTAATATCGGATTCTCTTTTAAATGTTTTTTTATCTTTTTTAAATCGTTGTCAAAGATAAAAGCTAAACTTTTCACTTTATTTTTAATTAATTTATCTAAAATTAGCGCTGGTTTATCTAAATAATTAAGGAGATTACTTTCTCCTTTTTTTATTCTTTTTATTTTAACTAAACCAGAAACTGTTTCTTTATGCATAGGTTTTCTAATTGCCCAATTTGTTTTATTAGTAGAATTTCCTGGTCCTTTTTGTTGTACTAATTCTTTTTTATAACTGCCATTCTCTTGAGCTATCCATTGCCAAGTTTTATTATTCGTTTTATTTATTATTCTTAAATTTCGCTTAAAACTAATAACTATTTTTTCTAAATTTTCTTGAGCTTCACTAGAGAAATTTACCCAAGGAAGCTGAAAGTGTTTTGTGAAGTCTCCCTGTTTATTTTTTATTAATAAACTAGACTTTAAACTATAATTTTCTTTTTCAGGGTTTAAGGAACTTAAATAATTAGTGTGTTTTTTTGTACAACAAGCAACAATTAAAGCATCTAAGGCATGATGTCTATGATCTATTCTTTTTTTACTAAAACTTCTTGAAATTTCATCGGGTACTTTTGTTCTAAAAGCATTTATTTTAGAATCCCACTCTCCGAAATCTTTTGAATTTGTGAGCTCATTTAGCCTTATGAATCTTGGAGCTATTAACTCATTCCATTTGTCATTTAAACCCCAATCTTGTTTTAGTTTAGAAGTTATGGAATCCGTTACTGGCACAAGGTTTTTTGTAGTTGATTCTCTCTCTCTATGCTCTCTTACAATATTGCTTAATAGGGTTTTAATAATTTTACTAATATATCTGCTATCATTCAACTGTCTATTAATAAAGCCTTCAGGAATATCTTCGGATAATAAATTTTTAAGCTTTGTTCTATTCTTTTTAAAATATTGATTGCAATGTTTTTCATAGTGCCTAATACTAAATAGCTTTACAGTATTACCTTTGCTTAAAGTTATGATTCTTCCACCTTCCCCTTTTAAAAATTCATAAGCTGTTTTATTATCTTTTAATTGATTGACCTCACTTTCACAAATAATTTTATTGGTCATAGAATTATCAAAATAACGAGATTTCGGAATAATATGTTCTATTTGATAATCAATAGAAAATAAAGTGCTTAAGGGTATTGTTTCACCAGTATAAGGGGAGATATAACCCTGTTCTAACCATAGTTTATATTTGTTAATTTCAGATTTTGTATGCGAGTTATTTTTTCTAATTTTACTAATAGCATCTTCATTTATTCTTGAAAAAGAAACATCTGGATTTTGAAATACACCCTCTTCATAAATTTTTAAAATTTCTTGATGATTTGGAGAATACGGTCTTATATCATGGGTAGTGTCATTTTTAAGTTCTTCTAATAATGCTTTTATTCTAGCATTTGTATTTTCATTTTCAGTGTTTCTTGACGACATTGCTTTACGCTTGTTACTAGAGTTTTTCATTTCCCTACCTAATTCTACATGAATTTCACTAAAGAAGTCTTTTTTCCCTTTGCCGTAATATTTCCATAGATCTCTTACAATTCGTAAAGTTTCAGTAACAACTTGCTCTACGATGGGGTTTCTTAAACTATGTTGCTTAAATTCCTTTAAATAAATATCAATATCATTCGGTGATTTCCATGGTTTAATGATTCCAGATTCGGAATGACGTTCATAAATAGCATAGCAAGCTTGATACGTATTTAACCCTTTTAGCAAATTTTTATCTTTAAAGTCTATAAAGCTCTTTATAAATTGTTCGGGTATCTCATCATCTACGATGCTTCTTAATCGATCTCTTTTATCTCCTTCAAATACTGCCTTATCATAATCTATACTCTCTAGTCTTTCTTGTATTTGTGTAATTCTTTTTTTAACATCCTCTGCAATTTCACTTTCATCCCAATACCTGCCCATTCTCATTAAAGGCAATATTTTCTTGATTGCTTTTTCTGAATAGGCACCATAGTCATTTTTAAACGGAGGATACTTTATAAATGCTTCTGTGAAACTGTCTTCATTAAAATTATTTTTTAAAGCATACGTTTTAATAGCCTTTTCGAATTCTTTTTTATCTTTTACAGAATAGATAATATGCCATAATGCTAATTCTTTCTCTTTTGTTAAAGCATTATTTTCAGTGTAGTTTTTTACTTTTTTTACTTTTGATAAAAAAGTGGCTCTTGTTTCATTTGCTGGGTATTTTTTATCTTCGACATAATTCCATCTATAATTTTTTTTATTGCTTTTTTCTATCTTTTTTTGACCAACTAAAAAATCAATAATATGTTTCTGTTCAACTTCTTTTTTATCATTTAAAAAATCATATAATTTTACCCAATCATCATCAGAGTTAAAAATTATGTGTGTTACATCTTCATCTAATTTACCATTTTTAGTGTTTTCTTTCTGATAAATTTTTAAATTCTTTAAAAACTGCCACAATCTAAACTCTTGAAATAACGGGTGAGATTTCGGGATACATTTTATTTTTTGAGTATTTCGAATTCCGTCTTTCATAAAAAATCGTTCTTCATACCGACAATCATAAATTGTAGACTTTTTGCTTTTTAAAGGTCTTTGATAAAAAATAATATCTTCTATAAATAAGTAGTCAAAACCTTTATCTCTAATATTATTTTGATGTGCTTCATTTCTTGGATATAATTCTTTAATACATTCTTTGTAAAATTTTCTATCCTTTAATTCGGGATGAAAATTTATTTGTGTTTTTAAAATTTCTTGCAGTTCTTCTTTATAAAATTTTCTTTCAATAGTTTTAATTAGCTCTCCTCTTATCTTTTGGGATGGTTTCTTTAAAAGTATTTCGTAAATATATTGCCCAACTCCAATAAGTTTTTTTTCGTTATTAAAAGATTGAATTTCTTGTTGTGTTTTTTCTTTTATGGCAATCCAGTCTATTTCAGAATCTACAAGTTTAAAAGTTCTTTTAGTTTCTCCGTTTTTAAGCTCTTTAGTCGTTACTATAAATTCTTTTTGTTTGTGCAACCAACTTTCAGGTTTTGTCGTTTGCTTGTCATATTTGTACCCATTTTTAAAATAAATCTCAAAAAGAGGCTCTCCAGTTTTTTTTATAACTTCTCCACTATCCTTTACTTCGGCAACAAGAAGTATTTCGAAGGTTTTATGTTGCATTTTATCATCATCGATATCTTCTCCTCTTAATTGATAATAACCTCTTTTTTGATTAAAATTTAAGAGTACCCAAGCCAATTCTTGTTTACTTATTTTTTGAGTTAGTGCTTTTTTACGCAAATAATATAGAGTCCAGTCTAAAGGTATTTTTGTTTGTTGGCCGCTCTTTTTAAATTCAGCAGCCATTTCATTGAAAGAATCCATAAAAATAAATTCATGTTTTCCTTCACTATTTTTTTTATAATTTAGTTTTACTTCTTCTCCATTTTTAAATTGCCCAAAATTTTTCTCAAAATCGATCACTTCTTTATAGTGTTTTGGTAAAAAGTCTAAAACATTTAAAACCCTATGTAGTCTCTCTCTTCTTAATAAGTTTCTTTGAAGTACTCTTCTAACCCTTCTGTAAGCTGTTCTTTCTGCTGTTTGAGAATGGGACTGTCCTGAATCAAATTTACCTAAAATATCTTGAGACATAGGAATTATTCTACTTCCTAGACCACTTATTTTTCCGGTTTTTTTCTCAAAATCTTGGGTTGTTAAAGCCCAGCCAATTGAGTTTGTCCCTAAATCGAGACCTAAAATATTTTTCATTGCATGTTTTTTTATGTCTTATAAAATTATAATAATAAAAAATCTAAATATTGCGGGAAGCCGTAAATAAGTATAGTTTTTTTAATATATATTTCCAGCACAATTTGAAATCAATTCACAATAAGGATTATTCCGTTGTGAAAACATTTAAAGTGGCATCATATTTAAGTATGATGTCGCTTTTTTTTATTAAAAAAAAAAGCGACATCCAAACCGAAATTTATTATAAATTCGAGGACACTCTTTGATACCTGCTTTTCCAATAGGTGCCATACTTTTGTTATTTGGGTATTGCATTTGATTGACCTAGAAACCAAGTAATAAAATGCATCGTTTCCGATTACCTTTGCTTAGAAAGTGGCGTTCCAAAATGGCTTACGGGTTTATTTAATCTTTAAGACACGGCGTGTATACAATTTTCATGAGTTCTATGTTTTCTAGATTTTTAAGTGACGCCTGCCAGCAATCATCATGCTGTAACATTCAAAAAAGTTATTTATGACGTGTACTTTTAGCATAATTATGATTTAATTCTACCATTATTTCAGAAAGACCATAGTTATCAGGTGCTATTTTACTCTGGTTGAGTAGGTTTTTAGAGCTTCTTCGCTCAATATTTTGATCAATAAATCATTTTAGAAATACGTACAATATGTTTTACAGCACCCAAAACAATACTTCTATTTTTACAGAATTCAAATTCAAAACATTCAAGTTGTTTTGATCATACTTATATCGAGGCCATTTTGGTGGAGCAATTCTAAATTTAACAGGGTATTCGTTGCGTTTTTTTGGAGCGAAATGCCATAGGTTAGCATCTTTTTTTTAAATAAATTTCAATTTAAAACCTGTTATAAATGTTGATCATAATTTATAATCATCGGATTTTTAGATAATAAAAATAATAAAACTGAATTCGTTTGTGAGCATAATCTAAACATAGAAAAGGGTTAAATATTTAAAAGTAGATACTTCTAAAACCTAGTAGAATTTTAAAAGTTAAAAACCCTATTCTATAAAATTCAAAAAAAGCAGCTTGACTTCGGGGTATCACAGGATTTTAAATTGCTTTTTTTACAGAGTTTGTGTCTAGTTATTTTTTAATGAATTTTAACGTTTTTAAATTTCCGGATTCATGAAATACGGACAACATATAAATTCCTTTTATGGTTGGTAATTTTAAACTATTTAGAGCAATAGATGGGTTTTCAGGATTAATGACTACTTCCTCACTATAAAGTGTTTTTCCTAATAGATCTCTTATGATCAAATTATTTTTTCCAATCATTTTGAGTGGAAATTTCACATTCAAGTTTTGCTTCACAGGGTTTGGATACAATTCAATATCTTCAGAGTCAAAATAAGATTGATTAGAGCTTATTATTTCGGTTTTGCTACTACTAACTGATTTGTTTAAATTTGATTTAACAGGCTGCCCATAAATAAATATTTCGTTTACCGCTGCAAACACACTTTGATACATAGAAAAACGTAAATACCTAGTTACAACATCTGTTGTGTTTTTACTCCAGTTGTTAAAGTTGTCACAAGGATCAGTGAATAAAGTCATCCAATTAGATGCATCACCATATTCGATTGTAAAATCTTTTGTATTATGCATGTCATGCAGATTTATATCAGATATATGATATTCTTGTCCTAAATCTACAAGGATGTGATACGATTCATTATTCATTGCATAAGCTGGTTTCCAAGAATTGCTGGTTGCATGATCTCCGGATGGCTCATTTATATGCTGTTCATCAAACAAAAGTAATGGGGAGTTTACACTTCCTCCTTGCACAAGGTCTGTTACCATATTTGTTGTGACCACGATATGATTACTTTCAATAGTTTCTTCTTCTTCTTCTTCTTCTATTTCTAAACCTTCTAGAACAGGATAGCCATAAACGATTATTTCATTAACAGCTGCATACGGACTTTCTTGCATCGATAAACGCAAATACCGTGTAGATATATCGGTGATATGTTTGTTCCAAAATCGAAATTTATTTAAAGAATCAACAAACAAAGCAGACCAATTCGATGGATCGCCATATTCAACAGTAAAGTCATGACTAGCGTTCATATCATGAAGGTTTATTTCAGAAATATAATATTCCTGACCTAAATCTACGACCACATAATAGGGTGCATTCGCAGATGTATAAAATGGCTTCCAAGAATTGCTTATTGCAGGTTCTCCAACTTTTAGATTCAAGTTTTGTTCATCGAACAAAAATAAAGGCGAGTTTACACTTCCTCCTTGCGCAAGATCTGAGACCATATCTGGTACAATAACTATTTGCTTAGATTCTTTAACAACTGGATATCCATAAATGATCATCTCATTAATTGAAGCAAAAACATTCTCAAACATCGAAATTCTTAAGAACCGTGTAGTTACATCCGTTTCATTTCTACTCCAGGTTTTAAAAGTATCACAAGGGTCTATAAATAGTGTAGACCAATTCGATTCATCTCCAGATGCTACTGTAAAATCATGCGTATTGTGCATATCATGCAAATTTATTTCTGATATATAATACTGTTGCCCCAAATCTATAACTACATGATAAGAAGCTTCATTCATTGCATAATCTGGTTTCCATGAAGTGCTTGTAGCATGCTCTCCTGTGTTCACATTTATATTTTGTTCATCAAATAGAAACAATGGATCGTTTACGCTACCTCCTGGTGCTAAATCGGTAATCATTTCGGCGGTAATGATAATTTGTTCAGGAACTGGATCAAAATATTCAGGTCCGCCGGGTGCACCCATATTTTGATATTCAATTGGGTTATTGCTTTTAAGCGAATAATCATTATTAGCAGGATCTGTAAACTCAATTTCTGGAATACTTACTAAAGTATTATTTACAGCTGTAAAGTTATTCGAGTTACCTGATTGGTTTAGAAAAAATGTAATGTCGGTATCAAAGTAATTATCTTCAGCCGTTACATAATTAATTTCGTTATAATTTTTTATGATTTGATTTCCATTGATTTCTCTAAAATAATTTTGTTTAATATCTAGAGGTGCAAGGCTATCACTAATTTTACGGTTATCCGCAAAAATCCCCAAATTAGATGCTATATAGTTATTGGTAAATTTACAATCACCTTTTCCCATTACAATAATACCAGTTGCAGGTGCTTCTATAAGGATGTTGTTATATGCATTTACAACACTGTTGTCGCCTATTTGAAGTATATTGGTGTGGTATATCGCGTTTTCTAAACCTGCATTTAAGAGTGTATTGTTATAAATTTCTACATCTTCAACTGCATTTGCTATTTGTATTGATTCTCTTAATGTATTACGAACAATATTATTGTAAATTTTAACGCCCTTAAACTCCATTCCAGGTGACTTTGTTTCACCAATGTACATACCTTCTGATACGTTTTCAATAAAACAGTCATGAATTGATAAATTTTCAAATACAGGAATAGGAGAAGGCGGGTTGCCTTCATAATTTTTTTTAGCCAAGATGCCGAAAAAGCCATCATGATCTATTTTTATAAACTCTGCCTCACAATCAGAGCTCAATTCTGAAAATGCCAACCCACATTGATCTGCCGATAATTCAAATCCGTATTTATAATTTGGGTGCCCGGCGCCGCTAATTTTAATATATCTGCAATTTTCGAAGGTAATAGCGCCCCAACTGTAACTATTTGGGCTCTCAATTTTTACTTGCCCGCCTTTATTAATAATCACAAGCGGATTATTGATATCTCCATTTGTAAATTCAAATCTTAATGGATTCGTTCTAGAAGAAGAAATAAAGATAGTGTCTCCGCCAATGGTTGCGCTGCCCAATGTTTGTTCGTTTACATTGTATGGAAAACTGTTGTCGATTGTAAAATTCTGGTTTTGGGAATAAGAAAGTAAACCAAAACATAAAGTCGAAATAAATAAACAAATTATTCTCATTGGGATATGAATTTAATTAAAAATGGAAAATTATGCATTTATTTTGGAATATCTGTGGAATTTCCGAAATAAATTTATACGATATCTATAGACCAATGGTAATTTTTTATCGTTGAAAGGTTACTTTCCTTAGTTAAAGGGTATATAAGACACCTTGCAAATCCTATCATGTTTATGAGTTTCTACCGACTTTCTAGCGATGAAAGTGGCAGAACCGAGCATCAATAATTGAGGAGTTATTCTTTTGCCTAAAAAACTTTTTTCTTAATATTTATTGGTGTGTACTCCTGTTTTTGGCAATATATTTTGGTCTTAGTTTTATAATTAAATCATTCACAAATACCACCCAATAAAAATATTTAATAGCATAGTGCTATTAAATAGGTGATATTCTTAATTTATTTTATAAAATTAAATTTCAACTAAATAAAAAGTCTGATAGGTTTTTGAAATTGTATGATACTGATGTAGTTGACTTTTTATATTTTTTTTGAACCTGAAAGTTTGCTTCAAATCTTTTAAATTTCTATCCAACAATATATTTTGAGATGGATTTTAGGAATAAAAGAAGATTTGAATTCGTTGACTGCTTTTGTTTCCTGTTTAAACTGTTCAGTGATTTTATAAAAATAAAAAAATGTATATTATTTCTTAAAAATATTTTTGGAGTACTTGCTTGTTCTATTTTAATAATGAATCATTTGTCTTATTAAATGATCTAAAGATTATTATTATTATTATTTAGAATTCAGTTTTCTAAAAAGTTATGTTCTTGTAAAGACGAAATTCATTTTGGATTTTTCTAGCATAATTGAATAAGAAATCTTTTTAATTAGAGTTATTTTACTCTAATAATTAACCATAGGAAGATGTTATAGGAGTTTTATATTTGTGTTAAAACTGTAAGTTTAAAAGTAATTATTCTGTTAAAATCAATATATTTGAGAATTAAAAAATTAATTAGACTTTAATGAAGCTATTTTGTGTTAGATTTTATTTATTATTTCTACTTCTTTTTTCATTAAAAGGAATCTCTCAAGAGACTCTACCGATCTATCAAGACTATCTTTCAGATAATGTTTATTTGGTGCATCCTGCTGCTGCTGGAATAGGTAACTCAAGCAAAATGCGTTTTACAGCAAGACAACAGTGGGCTGGTATTCCTGATACACCAGCTTTGCAAACTGTAAGTTTCCATACAAAGTTTAATGAATATTCTAATGCTGGATATGGTTTAGTATTATTTAATGATAAAAATGGATTTCATTCACAAAAAGGTTTTCAAGGAAGTTATGCCTACCATTTGCCTATGACTACTGATAAGGTGTTTAAGCAACTTTCATTTGGTTTAGCTTTTACTTTTGTTCAAAATCAATCTGATCAAAGATCTTTTACTGGTGATGCTGCAGTATCCTCAATTATTGAAAGTACAAGTTATTATAATGCAGACTTTGGTATGGCTTATCATTTAGGCGGTTTCTCTTCTTATTTTACAGTTAAAAATTTATTACTAACGGCTAAAAATAATTTGAATGTCCAAGAGCCTCTTGATTTGAGAAATTATATTGTATCTACAGGTTACTACTTTGGAGAAGAATTATTTGTTCAATTTGAACCTTCAATAATGTTACAGTTTAGAGAGGGTACAGGAGAGAGAATTGCAGATTTTAACATTAAGGCTTATAAAACAATCTCTAAAACTCAATTTTGGGGAGCACTTTCTTACAGAAGAAGTTTTGACGCAAATGCAATAGAAAATGCACAGTATATAACGCCTATAGTCGGTATCAACTTCAAAAACTTAATGTTTTCTTATACGTATACAAATCAAATAAATGAAACGGTTTTAACAAATACAGGATTTCATCAAATTTCAGTTGGTATAAATTTATGGACAATAAAACAAAGAGCTGCGGCTTGTCCTAATATTAACGCCGAATTTGGAGGATTCTAAAAATCCTTTTCATCAATTTTTAGAAGGCTGTTTTCTTTGAGAAGAATCTTTTCTAAAACTTTTTTATTTTTATTGATGTAAAATTGATGAGTCCCTACTTTTTTATCAATTTTTAAAAGATTATGCTTCTCTAGTATCCATTTTGTTTGCTTTGCAACTGCTTGACCAGAATCTATAATTTGTATTTTATTGCCAACAATTTCTCTAATGTGAGGTATTAAATAGGGGTAATGCGTACATCCTAAAACTAAACAATCTACCCCCTTTTTTAACATAGGATCAAGATATGTATGAAGTAGTTTTTTCATTTCTAAAGATTCAGTTTTACCATCTTCAATAAGTTCTACTAAATCTTTGCCAATAGCTTCTATAATTGTTATTTGCTTGTCTATAGTGCTTGAAGTTTTTTCGAATAACTGGCTGTTTAAAGTTCCTTTTGTAGCAAGTATGCCAATTTTATTAGTCTTTGTTTCTAAAGCAGCAGGCTTTATGGCTGGTTCTATGCCAATGAAAGGAACACTATAATTAGCTCTCAAAAATTTTATGGCATTTGTAGTTGCTGTATTACAGGCAACTACAATTATTTTGCAATTTTGGCTCAATAAAAACTTCGTGTTTTTAATCGATAAATCAATAATTTGTTGGCTACTTTTTTCGCCGTAAGGAGCATTTTTACTATCAGAAAGATATATGATATTTTCATTCGGTAAGAGTTCTGTAATTTCTGCCCAAATAGAAGCACCACCAATGCCTGAATCAAAAATACCAATAGAAAAATTGTTTGATTTCATATCGTTGTAAAAATAAAAAAAACCTACTATAAGGAGTAGGTTTTAAAATAAATTTTAAAAAAGGTTATTTTAGAATCCTAATTTAGTTTTTACATCTGCAAAAAGATCTTCGCCTTTTTTAACTAGTAAGCCTTTGCCCAATGATGCATCAAATACGTATAAAATACTTTTGGTAGTAGCAACTTCGTCTATTGCTTTTTGTGCTATTTCAATAATTGGTTTTAAACCTTCAGCCTGCTTTTTTTGCATATCCTGATAAGCAGTTTGTCTTAATTGCTCATACCTAGCATTTTCCTGCTGTACTTCTTGAGCTCTAATTTCGTTTATTTCTTTCGTCTGTGAAGGTTGCTCTGCAGTGTACTTTTTCATTTTGGCGTCTAATTTCTTAGCCATTCCTTCTACTTCGTCTTGATACGTTTTTCCTAATTTTTCCATATCCAACTTTAATTTTTCTGTTTGCGGCATTTCAGCTACTAATTTTTCAAAGTCTATATGACCCATCTTTTGTGCATTTGCAACACCACCCACTCCTAAAGTAAATACAGCAATTAATAGTAACGTTTTAAAATTCTTCATTTTTGTTTTCATTTAATTAATATTCTTGATTTTTGTTTAATTATCTCCTTTTTGTTTTGCTTTTTTTTCGTCCTCTTTTTTCTTTTTAGCAGCCTCTTGTTGCTCTCTTAAAAGTTTTCTTTTTTCCTCTCGTTGTTTTAAACGAGCTTTTCTTTTTTCGGCAATGAGCTTCTTTTGTGCTTCTTTTTGTGCTACTTTTTTTGTGATAGCTTCTATTTTTTTATTTTTTATTTTATCTAATTGAGCCTCTTTATCTGCTGTTTTTTTTGCAAATGCTTCTTTTTGATTTTCAGATAACTCTTTTACAGGAGTATTTGTTTGCTCTCTTTTTTTATTTATTTGCTCTTTTTTTTGTCCTGACAACCTTGTTCTGTCTATAGTAGATAAAACAAGGTCGCTAATATCGTATTTTTTATTTGAATAGAGCATTACTAAATCAGTAGATTTTTCAAAAACAAAATCGTACTTCTTTCTTTTGGCAATACTTTGAACTGCATTGTAAACTTGATCTTGAATTGGCTTTACTAATTGTTTTCTTACTAAAAACATATCACCATTCGAACCAAAATACAAGGATTCTAGTCTTCTTAACTCTTCTTGTTTCAGGGTGATTTCTTCCTCTTTTTCTTCAATTAAATCTTTGGTTAAAATTGCTTTTTCGTTTGCTAAATCAGATTTTAAAACTTCTATATAGCGGGCTTCTTTATCAAGTTTTTTTCTCCACTTTGCAACTTTTGAATCTAATGTGTTTTGTGCTTGTAAATATTCTGGTACATTTTCTAGAATGTACTCCATATCTACATAGGCAATAATTTGACTCCTTTGCGACCAAGAAGTTGTGATAATAAATAAAAGAACTACTAATAAAAATATTTTTTTCATTTGTATAATATATTTAGAAAAAACCGTGCCAAGAAAATTTTGACATTACAAATGTACAGTTTTCCTAGAATTGTCTTCCAATAATAAAATGTGTTTGCCAGCCAGACTTTTCTATTTGCCCTGGTAAAGGATCAAAACCATGTGCAAAGTCGATCCCTAATAATCCAAAGGCAGGCATAAAAATTCTAACACCTACTCCAGCTGAGCGCTTTAACTCAAACGGATTAAAAGTATCAAAATTGTCATAAGAATTACCTGCTTCTAAAAAACCTAACGTATAAATAGAAGCAGAAGGAGCATCTGTAATAGAATACCTTAATTCTAGTTGAAACTTATTATAAATAGAACCTCCTTCTAATGGAGACAATCTATTGTTCTCATATCCTCTTAAACCTACAACTTCTCTACCATCTAATTGGAAAACAGCAATACCATCTCCACCAACAAAATATCTTTCAAAAGGAGACAACCCTACTTCAGAATTATAAAACCCTAAATACCCCATTTCAGCATTCGACATCAAAACTAACTTATCTGTAAAAGCGGTATACCATTTGCCTTTAAAACTCAATTTATAATATTCTAGCCACTTATATTTTTCTGCTATTGCAGCACTTGTTTCAACTGCTGATAAACCATTAGCAATCGTATAATCTCTATTATTTAACAAAGAATAAGGAATTGTGGCTTTTACTGCTATCGTAAATTCTGATCCACGTGTTGGGAATATTAAACTTGGTCCTGTAGAATTTCTAGTTAAAGTTGCATTGTACGCTAGATTGTTTAAGGTACCATTATCTAAAATATCTGCACCCACTCTAAAACCATAGTCATTTAGCTTAAAACTTTGGTAACTTATTGTTTGTGACAATTGAAAGAAATCATCTGGCCATGTTAAACGTTTTCCTAAGCCAATAGAAGCACCTATGATACCTAAACTTCGATCTCTATCTACATCAAAAGTTTGTGGATTTAATTGATATTGGTTTGACGAATATACAGAAAATGACAATGATTGTGGAGTTTTACCACCCAACCAAGGTTCGGTAAAAGAAAAACTATAGGTACTAAAAGTTCTACTCGTTTGTAAACGCAACGCTAGATTTTGACCATCACCCATAGGCAAAGGTTTGTAAGCATCTTTGTTAAAGAGATTTCTGATAGAGAAGTTATTAAATGACAATCCTAAAGTACCAATAAAGGCACCACCACCATAACCACCCTGTAACTCTATTTGACTTCCTCCTTGTTCAATTACGGTAAAATCGATGTCTGCAGTTTTATTTTGATAATCTGGGATTACATCTGGAGATACATTTTGATCAAAGAAGCCTAATTGACCAATTTCTCTAATAGATCTAATAATATTACTTCTACTGAATAAATCGCCAGGTTTCACTCGTAATTCTCTGAAAATTATATGATCATTTGTTTTATCATTACCCGTTACAGTTACTTTTCTAATTCTGGCCTTTTCATCTTCTCTAATTCTAATTTCTACAGTAATAGAATCGTTAACTACTCTAGTTTCTACCGCATTTACTTGTGAGAATAAAAATCCAGTATCTTGATACATCGTTGATAAATCTTCTGATGTTGGTGAGCCATCACCTTTAACTCTTTCCTTTAAAACAGCTCCATTATAAATATCTCCTTTGTCAATTCTTAAAATAGCCCTTAATTGTTCATCCGTATATTCTTTGTTTCCAACAAATAAGATATCTGCAAATCTATATTGTTTTCCTTCTTCTAAATCTATATTTATATTGATGGTATTATCTTCATTCCAAGAAATACCTTCTCTTAAAATACGGGCGTCTCTATAACCAAGTCTGCTATATTTATCTAAAATAGCTTCTAAATCTTCTTGATATTCTTCTTCTATATATTTTGATCCTTTCCAAAAACGACCAAATAACTTTTCTTTAGTGTTTTTCATCGCCTTTCGAATACTTTTATCCATAAGCGCTTTGTTTCCAGTAAAAACGATATTTTTTATCTTTATTTTAGAGCCTTTATCGATAAAGATATTCATATTAACAACGTTAAGATCTGAAGTATCTTTTTGAATGTCTAAATTAACTTTGGTTTTTAGAAAACCTTTATCTGTATATTTTTTGGTGAAATAGTTTTTTGTGGTTACAATTAAATTGTCTGTAACCATTGCACCTAATTTTAATTCAGCTTCTTTCTTTAATTCTTTAGCTTTCGATTTTTTAATTCCAGTAATTTTAATTTCATTTAATTGAGGCAATTCTTGAACATCAAACTCAAGGTATACAGTATTACCATCCAATTTAGCTAAATAAACATCTACATTACTAAACTGCTTACTTTCGTATAGTTTTTTGATAGCACTTGTAAGTTTATCACCAGGCAATTTAATTAACTGACCATTTCTAAGGCCTGTAAAGACTTTTACGGTTTCTTCACTAAACTTCTTTAAACCAGTAACAGAGATGCCGCCTAAACTATACTCTTTTCCTCTTTCAAAAGAAGTATTCGATTTAGAGATCGTGTCTGTTTTTGTTTGTGCATTTGCACTAAAAGTAAAAAATAGTGCAAAGAGCACTAATGTTCCAGAAATTAATTTCATATAAAATTTATTCTGTAATTTGTTCGCTTGTTTTTCCAAATCGTCTTTCTCTATTCTGGTACTCTATGATTGCATCATAGAAATGTTCTTGTCTAAAATCAGGCCAAAGTACATCTGTAAAATATAATTCAGCATACGCCATTTGCCATAATAAAAAGTTACTAATGCGTTGTTCTCCACTAGTTCTTATCATTAAATCAACGTTGGGCAAATTAAATGTATATAAATGGTTATTAATAGTCTTTTCATCTATTTTTTCTATATCGATCTCTTTATTAACAACTTTTTTAGATATGTTTTTGATTGCGTTAACAATTTCTTCTCTTGAACCGTAGCTAAGGGCAAAAGTTAGCACAATATCTGTGTTATTTTTAGTCTCAAAAATGACATCATTTAAGACGTTTTGTGCATTTTTAGGTAAATGTTCTGTAGAACCAATAGAATTTACCTTAACTCCATTTTTCATAAAGTCTGGTAATTCTTTTTTTAGTGAATTGATAAGTAGACTCATTAGAGCATCAATTTCTAATTTGGGGCGGTTCCAGTTTTCTGTAGAAAAGGTATATAAAGTAATGGCTTCTACATTTATTTGAGAGGCCGCTTTCACAGATTCTCTTACTGCGGTTAGTGCATTTTTATGGCCAAAAATTCTACTCATACCTCTACCTTTAGCCCAGCGACCATTGCCATCCATAATAATAGCAACGTGTTTTGGAACTTTTTGTAAATCGATGCGTAGTTTTTTATCCATATATTATAGTCCTTTAGCGTAACAAGCGGGTCTTCCAAAAGTGTATATCAGAGAAACGCCTGTAAACATATACCAATCTCTACCATTGCCACCGAAGCCTAAACTAGGTATTGTAGAAGTTGTATAATCTAAATCATCTTCAAAAGTATATCTAAACTTTGTTTCTAAAGAAACTGCCAAAGGTCCAATTAATTTAGATTTGAGCCCAACTCCAAAAGGCACTGATGCCGAATATTTAGCACTATACTCGTATTCATTAGGTCGTGGCTCTGAAACAACAGTGTTATAACTAAAAGCGGCTAATTCTAATAAAATATAAGGAGTCCAAGTTTTATCAACAGAAGAGATGTCATACTCGTAAAAATTATATTCGATACCTATTGCCAATTCGTTTATTGTATTTGAGAAACTTAATCCCCTATCATTTCTAAAATTTGTATTAGCATCTAAATCATTTCCTTTTATTGGCAAATAACTATAGGTCGCTCTTACCGCTATTCTAGGATTCCAGTTGTATTTAAAAAAGAATGCACCAGCAATGTTATTTGGATACACATAGTTTGTTCTACCAATGTCTCCAACATAATTAGAGCCTCCTATAAATATGCCTGCCTCGAACTCTTGTCCTAACGAAAAGCCAGAGATGCCTATAAAAATTAGTAATAATATTCTTTTTTTCATGCTAAAAAATAGCCAGCAAATATAGGGTTTTCAATTTGCTTTTTAGAGTTTATATTCAGTCTTTTTTGAATAACAACTATTTAAGAGATTTATTGTAATCTTCACTTTAAAGGTTGGTTTCGTTTCTAGTATCTTCTCCCCACAATAATTTAGTGCGTAAAGTTTTGATAAAAGATTGATTATTCGGAATGATGCTTTTAACTGTAAATGGCGCTTTTTCTATAAAAATTGTGGTGTTTTTAGGGACTGTAGTTATTCTAGAATCTAATGAAATTAAAAAATCTTTTTCTCTAGAATTTATCGTCAATTGAATTTTAGTTTCATCAGATATTACTATGGATCTTACATTTAAATTGTGAGGTGCAATTGGCGTAATGATTAGGTTTTTAGAGTCTGGTGAAATTACAGGACCATTGCAACTCAAAGAGTAGCCCGTAGAGCCTGTGGGAGTTGCTATGATTAAACCATCTGCCCAATAATTAGTTAAATATTCGTTATTTAAACTGGTTCTAACACCAATCATAGAAGTCGTGTTTTTTCTTGCTATCGTTACTTCATTTAAGGCAAAATTAAGATCTTCAAATTCACCTGTTTTTGATGAAGTTTTTATAGAGAGCAGCGTTCTCTCTTGAATAGAATATTCATGATTTAAAATCAATGTGATACTTTCTCTAATGTTTTTTTTGTTAATGTTTGCCAAGAAACCTAATCTACCTGTATTGATGCCTAAAATGGGAATGTCTAAATCTCTGATATACGTCACAGCTCTTAAGATAGTGCCATCTCCCCCTAAAGTAAATAGGGCATCAAACGAGTTATTTAAATCAGAAAAATGAGAAAAAGTTGGATATTTTTTGCTTAAAATATTACCTTTCACCAGTAAATCGTAAAATTTCTTTTCAATAAAATTTTCAATATTATTTTCTTGAAGAACATCCAATAAAATTTGGATTTCTTTTTCCGCAGAAATTGAGTAAGATTGACCATAAATTGCAACTTTCTTCATTTTGTTTAACTCATTAATGTGTTAAAAAGCAGTAAATTAATTTTTACGATAGCCATTTTTGATGGCTACATTTCGAGGTATTTTTGTAAATAGTCTGATCTATTTTTTAAATCCTCTAAATAAATATCATTTTCATGTGTAGAAATAACTTTGTAATCATAGCGCCTAAACGTATGCATAATTTCATTAATCTCTTCCGATACTATTTTTAAAGTCAACTGCACAAATCCGTTCTTCTTTTCAGAAATATACAATCCTAATAATGAACCACTGTTAGATTCTACAATTTGAGTAACTTCACTCATAGAATAATCATCTTCTAATTTTTCTACAATTAAAGTTTCACTTTCTTCCAACATAAAAGGACTTGCAGAAAAGACATCTAAAACATCACGCAAATCATAATAACCAAGGTAGTTTCTATCTTTGTTTAAAACAGGAATTAGTGTTGTATCATTATCAGCGAAAATCTTTAATATCTCTAGAACGGTAGCTTTTTCATCTGCAAAAAAGGAATTTATTAAATGTGCATAATTTACGAGTTCATCCTTATTATTTTCAATAGTTTGTATATCATCTTCAGCAAAACATCCTAATAGTTTTTCGTTTTCAATGACAGGGAAATGTGTTATAGGATAATTTTTAAATAACTTTTGGGCACTTTTTACAGTGCTTTTCAGTTTTAGCGCTTTAATGTCTTTAAGTATGTAATCGTTTAGGTTCATTCTCTACGAATATAGGATAAAATGATTAAATGAATTATCTTTGCAAGCTAATTTTATAAAATGACAAAGTTAAGCGTAAATATTAATAAAATTGCAACTTTACGGAATTCTAGAGGTGGTAATGTACCTAATTTATTAAAAGTAGCTGCTGATATTGAAGATTTTGGAGGTGAAGGAATTACGATTCATCCAAGACCCGATGAACGTCATATTCGGTATCAAGATGCAAGAGATTTAAAAAACACTGTTAGAACAGAATTTAATATTGAAGGAAACCCGATACAATCTTTTATGGATTTGGTTTTAGAAACAAAACCAACCCAGGTTACTTTAGTGCCAGATAGTGTAGATGCAATTACATCAAATGCGGGTTGGGATACAATTATGCATCAATCTTTTTTACAAGAAGTAATCAAAGAGTTTCAAAATAACGGAATTAGAACGTCTATTTTTATTGATACTGACCAAAAGCTTATAGAAGCTGCTGCAAAAACAGGAACTGATAGAATAGAATTGTACACAGAATATTTTGCAAGCGAATTTGATAAAGGCAATAAAGATGTTGTAAAACCATATACTGAAGCTGCAATTTTAGCGCATAAATTAGGATTAGGAATTAATGCTGGGCATGATTTAAGTTTAGAGAATATCAAATTCTTCAAAGAAAATATTCCAAATTTAGCAGAGGTTTCTATCGGGCATGCATTGATTACCGAAAGTCTTTATTTGGGTTTAGAGAATGTTGTAAATATGTATTTACATAGATTAAAGTAAATCGATTTTTATGTTAAACTGGATTCTAGATTTGTTAAAAGTGTACAAAAAAGAGTTTAAACTTGGTTTTGGAATTGGATTTGTAATAACCGGTTCGCTAATTATTTATTTGATATTAACGGGAAAAGCCATTTGATAATGATAAAAAATCCAATATTGCATTCAAAAATTTTAGGAGAAGGAAAACCTTTGTTAATTTTACATGGTTATTTTGGTGGAAGTGATAACTGGAAAACTTTAGGAAATCAATTTGCAGAAAATTATCAAGTGCATTTAATCGATCAAAGGAATCACGGACGTAGTTTCCATTCAGATGAATTTACTTATGAAGTTTTAGTTGATGATTTGTACAACTATGTTCAGTTCTATCAATTGGAAAATGTATATTTAATTGGGCATTCTATGGGCGGAAAAACCGCGATGCTATTTGCAGTTACCTATCCAGATTTAGTTGATAAATTAATTATTGTAGATATTTCACCAAAAGAATACAAACCACATCATCATGCAATTTTAGCAGGCTTAAACTCGGTAGATTTCTCAAAACAGAATTCAAGAAGTTTGGTGGATGCCCAAATTGCTAGTTATATTCCAGAAGTTGGTGTTCGTCAGTTTTTATTAAAAAATGTGTATTGGAAAGAAAAAGGAGTTTTAGACTATCGCTTTAATTTAAAATCGCTCACAGAAAACAATTCGGAAGTTGGTCAACCATTGCCACAAAACTCAAGTTTTACAAAAGAAACTTTATTTTTAAAAGGTGAAAAATCAGATTATATTATCCCTTCGGAACATTTAATTATTGAAGCTTATTTTCCACATCATAAAATTGTGAAAATTAACAATGCAGGTCATTGGTTGCATGCAGAAAATCCGAAACAATTTTATAAAGAAGTTTGTGGATTTTTGGGATGATTTTCCAATAATTATATTAAAAAAGAATGCAGTACTTTACTGCATTCTTTTTTACATTTTAAGATTAATTTTTTTTATATTTTAAGATTAATTTATTTAGAAAAATGTGATGTAAAACCAATTATATGTATAAATATCATGTTATAAGTATAGATTTGGGCTTCAATATTTTTTTCAATTGCAATGGATCTAGCAGCTGTCTATTTGAGCCTGTCGAGGACTTTTGAATAGTATAATTTTATTCTTCGAAAAGCTTAGAAGGGCATTTTGAGCTCTAATTATTTTTACAACCTTTTTAAGTTAAATTGTAATTTTATTTGTAGTTCTCTACATGCATATACTTCATAAATAAATCACTTTAGATAGAGAATTTAAAGAAGGCTAAACTTTAAATTATTTCCAAAATCATGATTAAGGGATATATTTGCATCTTCTATTTGGGGTTAATAAAACCTTTATGAAAGCTCTAATTACAGTATATAAAGAAGTATATTTCGCACTTCTTAAAAAAAGTAGGTTTATAGTGAAATAGTATGAAAAAAGTTCTGTATTACTTCTTGTTTACCCCAATTTTACTTTTAGCTCAGATTAATGAAAGTGACACTCTTAACTTAAAAGCAAACCTTTCTTTAACCGGATTCTGGCAGGGAGGAAATGTAGAAACTTTTATCTTTAGAGCCAAATCAGAAGTAAGTTTTAAACCTGCTAAAAAATTGGTTTTTAAAACCATTAATTCTTATGTTTATCAAGCGTTTGGAAAAGTAAAAGCAGATGAAGATATTTTAAGTCTAAATTTTTTATATTTTAATCCAGAGAGAAAAATATATCCTTTATTGTTGGGGTTTGTAAGTACAAATTTTCGAAGGGAAATTGATTTGCGATCGCTTTTGGGAGTAGGAGTAACGTATCAAATTTTGAATAACAAAGAGTATTGGCTTAAATTTTCGATTTCAAGTGAATATGAACAAACAAAATTTGCCCAAACAAAATTTAATCTTCCTGAATATAACGGAAACTCCTTTATCAATACATTTCGAAGTACTTTTTGGGTAAATGGTAAATACAATTTATTTAAGAAAAAAGTAATTATAAATCATGAAATTTACTTTCAACCCTCTCTAGAGCATCGCAATAATTTTCGTTGGCAAGCAGACGTAGGTCTGGAATTTCCTGTTTGGAAGTACTTAAACTTTAAGATAAATTACCGATATACTTTTGAAAGTATCGTTATAGAAAGCCAAAAACAAGAAGACGGTATGATGTCTTTTGGTTTTACTTTGAAAAGTTATTAATTAGCTTAAAAAATCGGATTTTAAGAAATAAAGATGCGTTTGTTGAGAAAGTTGTTTTCCATTTTATTATTCATGGTTTTTGTTCGTGTCGTTATACTTAAATTCAGAAACTTTATCTTTGACTTTTTAAATTCTTCAATCCTTTAATGAGAAAACAATGAATATAGAAAACGCACAACAACAAGTTGATGATTGGATTAAAAATCATGGAGTTCGTTATTTTAACGAGTTGACAAATATGGCGCAACTAACGGAAGAAGTTGGTGAAGTTGCCAGAATTATAGCAAGACGCTATGGTGAACAAAGTGAAAAAGAGTCTGATAAAAATAAAGATTTAGGCGAAGAATTAGCGGATGTACTATTTGTTGTTTTATGTTTGGCAAATCAAACCAGTATTAATTTGCAAGATGCTTTTGAAAAGAAATTAGATCTTAAAACAAAACGCGATCATGATCGCCATCACAATAACCAAAAATTAAAATAAATGACTTTTTTAGAAAAAATAAAACACCCCTTATTTTGGACTAACTTTTTTAAAGTTGCTGTTCCTTTTTTTGCAATCGTTACTGTAATTTCTTTACTTATAAATAGTTCTTCAGAAATTTTTTCAGGAGATTTTGAAACCCTAAATAATTATAATTTTTCAGAGGGTAAATGGAAGAGTTTTTTTGGCCTTAAAGTTATTTTTAGCGCTTTTTACGGTTTGTATATCACCAATAAAAAAATGAAGTAAGACCAATTTAATTTTATAATGTCGTGTAGATAAATTGAATTATTTTTTAATTAATTGAAATTAAAAACAAGCAGCGCAGCCTGTGTTAAGGTAATTTCTTTAATAAACAGAAAGCGAAAAAGAAATGATTTATTACGATAACATATATTTAAATTGGTATAATACTAAAAATAGCGACTTTTTAAGTCGCTATTTTTAGTTTAGTACTATCGATTTAATCTAACTGAATTAAATCAATAGTACTTTCTTTTACTTTTTGATTTAATTCTTTTACATTTTTATCAAACAAAGAGTACAATTTCTTTAATTCGATGTCAATCTCTTTTGTAATCTCATCTTTAAAATCAATTGCTTGCTGCGTAGGAGCGTAGTTTCCAATTCTAGTTAACGAGTTTAAATGCGCCAATTTATTGTTTAATCTAATGGGGAAATTCAAAGGATCTTGCCCACTTTTAGATTTTGTTTGATATAAAGTTTCTTCAATTTTTGTCATATCTTTTACCAAAGAATCTGCAAAATCTAACAACTCTTTATGCTTTAGTTTGTCTGAAATTGATTTTTTTAACAATTCAACTTGACCTCTAACTTTTTTCACATTTTTTAATGCTTTGTGAATTTCTGTCATCTTTTTATTGATGTCATTGATAAAATCAAACTGCGCTTTCATTTCACTTTCTGTAACTTCAGAAACAGGATTATTGATAATTGTAAATATTTGAGACTGTTTTACATCATTTACAACCAGTTCTACTTTGTAATTTCCCGGCAATGCCATCGGTCCGTTTAAAGAAGCCCACCATAAAATCATTCCTTTAACCGATTCTGCTCCCATGTACATCATATTCCAGTTAAAAATATTGTTACCAGCTTCAACTTTTAAAGTTTCTTCTTTGTTTTCTTTGTCTGGTTTTGTTGAATATTTTTTGATCAAATTATCATTATCATCATAAAAAGAGAGTACAATCGTATCTTTTTCGTTTTCTTGCTTTATGAAATAATTTATTGCAACGCCACCTGCATGATTTGTGCCTGCAGTTCTAGAAGTACGTCCGTTTCCACCAGATAAATTATACGCATTTTTAGGTTTGTATAAAACCACATCTTCTTTTAAAGTAGATGTCGTTATTTGATGCAAAGGTGTTAAATCATCAATAATCCAGAGCGAACGTCCTTGTGTTGCTGCAATTAAATTATCGTCTTTAATCGTTAAATCAGT